>Ga0214544_1004711_pt1 | contig 27177 bp, 8 predicted proteins | sample CNSS3metaG_FD_160074 | JGI IMG/M metagenome (GOLD analysis project Ga0214544, IMG submission 160074) | Root nodule microbial communities from cowpea collected in UCLA plant growth center, Los Angeles, California, USA - CNSS3 | ecosystem: Host-associated > Plants > Roots > Nodule | place: USA...
ATTAGAATTTAAAAGATTGAAGTAAACAAACATTTAAAATATATTTTAATTTGAATATTTGTTTTCCTTTTATATTTTTTTGAAATATTTTTTAATTTTATCAACTAAGTTTCATCAATGTTGTAGTATGCAAATTTAATAAATGTTTTGGTTCTCATGAAATTTTATTTGGTATTCTAATCTAAAATGTAGACAATTATAATTTATTTCAAAGTATTTGATATGAAAGAAATAATCATCCTCCTAATATTGAATATTTGATAATATTATATTTTCTTTACCGTAATTTTTTTTTATAAAAATTAATATTGAAATAGTTAGAACACGGGTACGGGTATGGGTACAAGATTATACCCGTTACCCGTTGGGGATGGGGATGAGACAAAAGTTTGATACCCGTTGGGTTTGGGTATGGGAATGGGGATGAATTTTTTGTGCAAGGATGGGTATGGGATAGCGAAATCCGTCCTCGCCCCGCCCCGTTGCCATCCCTATTCATACAGAACAAGAAAATTGTGAGGGTAAAATATAAAATATTTGTTTTCGTTTTTTCGTAGCACAATATGAAGTTTTTCAATCACTCGATTTTACATTACATCGATATTCTTCTAATAATATAATCAAGTGAAAGAAATTCTTACTTATACTACGTATTTTCCTATAAAATCAATTAAAAAGTTAATCTAAATTATAAATTTTAATTTGAAATTAAAAAAATATTTTTAGTGAACTAATAATATTTTAAATAAATTGAAGCTAAAAAAGTAGTCTAAATACTTTTTAAATAGATACATGTCAATTTCAAAGTATTGTAGATTATTTCCGTTATATTCCCATTAATACAACAAAGTTGGTATTTTATTTAGGTTGAGTTGTGTTAAATTTTTGAGATCATAAATTTTAAAGTATTGAATTGTTTAACACAATCAATGCAAACAAAAATATTTAATTGAAGAAAATAACCAATGAAAGTATAACACGTGTTATGGAAGAGGGTGACATAGTCTATAAATAATTTTGTTTTAAATGGAATCTTTCATCCTTCTAATATTAGAAAAAATATATATAACGATTCTTTATTAGTTTTACGAGGTTAAAAATACTATTTGTGAGTCCAATAGAATCGTTATGTCCAGATACGATGTTTTTTCTAGTGAAGGATACTGATATTTTTTAAGCTAAATCTTATGATTTTTTTCAATAATAAAATATCCAACGATCCAACTTTAATTATTGAATATATTTGAATATTGTGGTATGTGGCATATTAAACTTCCTAATGTAAATTTGAATTAAAAAAAAATGTCTCCTAATCCTAAGATTTTTATTTAATCAAAGTAAAAGTGTGAATCACTTGTTCAAGGAAAACAAACAAAATTATAAATACACAAAAAACAAATTACTTGAATTTATTCATAATAATTTATGTGACATAGTGATGATTTAATACACGATAACATAATATATTATATTAATTTTACCAGTAATTTATCTAAATTTTATTATGTCTATTTAATTAATAGCAGATAAAATCAAAATATACAAAATGGAGAAATAAAAAAAATTAGAAAGAAAAATTTAGATTCTTCATTCTAATTGAGAGAGAACAATACAAGAAATTTTTGTAAAATGCATGATAATATTGTCTATGAAGAGACACTTCGCTAAATAAAAGAAGAACAACATTACTTAATATTGTAAATGTTGTATTTAAAAATTATGATTTATTTAACGAAACATGGGATGAGATTTTATATCATGCTTGCCATATTTTGAGTAAAAATTACTTTAAAGAGTGTAATGAGTTGTGAAGAAAAGATACCATACATTGATGAATTTGAAATTAGTCCAATTACATATTATATATTTGGTTAAAATACCTTTTTGGTCTCAATTTTCGTCAACTTTTTTGAATTAGGTCCCAATTTTCGTGGGGTGCTCAAATAGGTCCTAAATTTGGTCAATTTGATTCAATTAGGTCCTAATTGGGTAACGCCGTTTAAATTGATAACGTTTCACTGTACAATTGGCTTTTCCTTGCTACGTGTCGAAATACTAATCCTACGTGTCCGTGTTTCTTTACAATGAGGTGGTTAATTAGTGGGTTAAACACATTAAGTTTTTAATTAAATGCAAGTAATGAAAATTAAAAAATAACGTGTTAGGGTTTATAAAAAGTCGAAGAAGCCATCTCGTGTGTGACCTTGCTCATGGTTGAAGCTTTGTTGCAGCTATGTCTCGAACCCAATCATCTTCTTCATACTGTAATAACTGCGTGCAACGTAGTGTTCCCGCTTCTCGCACCCAAGCTTTAAGACCTATTTGTGATTGTGGGCAAGCTGCAGTTCTGAGGACAGCAAGAACTCCGAGAAATATGGGTAGAAAATTCTGGGGTTGTGCTAACTACAAGGTAAGATTGAGTTAATTGCTATTGTTCTGGGTATGTCTAATTTAATGAATCTTTTATGTATTTTCTGTTCATCAACAGCGGCAGAGTGAAGGTGGTGGTGTTTGTTGCAATTTTTTTAAATGGTGGTATGAAGACATTGATGAAGAAAAAGAAGTTATTATTGTGAACCAAAACATGAAGATAGAAGATCTCGAGAATGTAGTTAGGGATCTGAAAAAATGGTTTAATGTATTAGCCGTAGTGGTTAGTATCGTTGGGTTGATAAACGTTGTGATGTTGGCGTTGATGCTGAAAGATTGACAAAAAAGGGTTGTAATTGTGAAGGTTATGATGTACGAAGTTTCCAAAATTATGAATGAATTAAGTTATTTATGTTCAATCAGGTCCTCAATTGTGTTAGTTTTGTTCAAATAGGTCCCTACTTTTGTAATTGATGTTCAAATAGGTCCCTACTTTTGTAATTGATGTTCAAATAGGTCCCAAAATTTAAAAAAATTGTTTAATTAGATTGTGTATTGGATAAACTTTTCCTGTTTAATAATGTTCTCAATACAATTAATTGCATTGTAAGCCGTATAAGAATGTCAGTACTAATAAAATTTTAATTCATAAATAACCAAAATCCTCATAATTGAGATTAAACAAGTTGTTCTCCACCATAATCCTGAATTAACCAACTTACAAAATGAAAAAGTCTGTGATCCAATTGATCCAAAAATGGCTAATGAATTTTACAAAATAACAGCCATCAAAATTCAAACTTAAAGACCAGATTACATATACATTAAAAATGGCTTAAACAAGTGAATCAGACTGACAGGGTTGGTTGTGGAGGAGCAGAAGTTGGGTCCTGAGATGGCTGGGTTGGTTGTGGAGTAGCAGAAATATGCTCCTGAGATGGCTGGGTTTGTTATGGAGTAGCAGAAATTGGCTCTTGAGATGGCTGGGTTGGTTGTGGAGGAGCATCAGTTGGCTGTGAGGACTGTCCTTATGTAGGCAGTTGTGGGCAATTTGTTCTATTGTGCCCCAGTTCACGACAAACTCTGCATCTTTTTCTATGGCCACCTTTTCGTAATTGCGTGTCATCTTTCCTCAACTCCCATTGTTCCAGCCTTCTCTTTTTCTTGGGTCGCCCAGGCATAATCCTTTTATGTGGAGGCATGACATCTGGGAAATCAGTGGTAGGCCACATGTTTTGTCCATTGATAGGGTAGATAATGGAGTTGTACATCTCTTCAAAAGTTGTTTTCCTGAAACATAGGGGGATATAATCTGCTGCATTCATGTTCAAGAACCTGATGGCAACAAGTGCATGGCAGCATGGGATGCCAGTTATCATCCACTTCCTGCAGCTGCAATCTTGGGTGTCTAGGTTGACAACATACTTGTCACCTAGCACTGATAGGTGTGCAACTTCAAATACTTTCCCCCCACCACAACTACATTACAATTCATATAGACATATCAGATTCTACAGTAGAAATCATCAACACAGATCAAGTTATACATGATCAACACTTAAATAAATCATACCTTGGGATCCAATATCTACTTTTTTTGGATTCTTCTTGTAGTCTGCTGTTTATTTTAGGACAGATTTGCCCTTCCATTTTTTCCAGCTTTTGTCTTTTAGATTGCCACCTCTTCATCATGTATATTCGTATGTCTTCCAACATTGAGATAACAGGCTTGCTTCTAGCATCAACAAGCACACTGTTAAATGCCTCTGTCATGTTATTTACTACTATGTCAGTGACAGCATTCGTAGTGAATCTTGATCTGGACCAAAACCTGTGTACAAACAAACATTAATTATGATAAGTCAGTGTTGATATTAAATACTATAAAATAAATGAGATTTCAATACATACCTAGGTGGTATAACAATGAGGTACTTGAAAGCATCCTCATTCTCCTTTTTTATATCTCTCATTACCCTTTCCCAGGCCACAGGGTGTGTCACAGTTGCTGCCTTCCACATTAAGTTTTTCAACTTCTGGCCACCAAACTGTTTTCTGAAATTAGAGTACAAATGCCTCATACAAAATCGTTGCTCTGCACCAGGTAATAACTCCTGAATTGCAGGAAACAGACCCTGTTTCAGCAGTAATATGCATTAAAATTAATACAGTTCATGGCTATAATGTGAATAAAAATATTTACATGAACATATACAAACCTTTTGTTGATCTGACATAAATGTACATGCCCCACAGACTTCAGGTCCTCCTAGATCATCCACTAGGATTTCCAAAAACCATTTCCAAGTCTCTTTGTTCTCTACCTCCACAATTGCGTATGCTAGAGGAAGCATCTGGTCGTTAGCATCCCTGGCCACTGCAGTTAGCAACTCGTCCCCATATTTCCCTTTGAGGAAGCAACCATCTAACCCAATAAAGGGGCGACAAAGCACAAAAGCATCTTTGCATGCTTTGAAACATGTGTAAAACCTACCAAATACAGACTCACCTTGCATTTCATCCACTTTAACTTTGACTGTGCTCCCTGGATTGCATCTCAGAATTTCATAAGCATAATCATGTATTCTTCGAAACTGTTCTTTGAATGACCCTTCCACTTGGTCTGAAGCTAAGGATTTTGCCCTACGAGCCATGGCCACTGAAATACTTGTATTCCACTTCCTCAACCCTTTTTCTCGCACATCCTTAATCTTGAATTTCGGATTTTCAATCAAAGACTTCTCTACCTTCTTACTCAGCCATTTTGCACTCATAATCTTAAGTTTAAACTCCCTAGAACAGTTATGCCTATCAACCACTTTTCTTAGTTGCCATGTCTTGCGTAATGGAATATATGCAGCATATGCGGACCATTCACATTTTCCTTGTGCCCCCATACATTTCACCCTCACTCTTTGTTTATCATTTTTAACCCATCTTATGTTTCTACCAGAATGAACTGCATAAGTTATTATTGCTTGTTGGAAATGTTCCTTATCTATGAAATTTGTTCCCACATCCCACCTATAGTCAGCCATCGAATTTGGCATGACAAATGTGCCAAAAGGACCACAGCTCCCCCCTTCATCACCTGAACTTTCATCAGCACATCCTTCATCATCACTTTCATTAAGACTAAGGAGGTCATTTGATTGCCATTCATCTCCTGTTGTTTCTCTATCCGAAATTACATAACTACCATCTTCCTCACTGTCACTGTATTCCTCTTCTTCACTTTCATTCTCTTTTTCAATATCTTCCACCTGGTCAGACTCTTGCTCATTATTCACCTCCACACTCCCTTCATACAAATTATGATCACCATGGTCCAAACTGATCTGGACATCAACAAGTCCCTCACCCTCTTGTTGAACTCCTTCCTCACCCCTAACGTGAGATTGCACCTCACAATCACTTAAACCATCACCCCCAATCTGCACTTCAACCTGAACCTCATGAACCTCCTCCTCAACCTCCATATTAACCTTCTCATGAACTTCCTGATGAACCTCCTCACGAACCTCCTCATGACCCTCCTCATAAACCTCCTCATTAACCTCCTCCTCAACCTCATTTTCAACCTCCTTTTCAACCTCCTTTTGGACCTCCTCCTCAACCTGTTGTACCTCCTTCTCAACCTCCTGTACCTCCTTCTCAACCTCTTGTACCTCCGCATTTATGTGACTGCCCTCCCCACTCTCTAACTCAGCCCCACAAAGCAAACCTTGTTCATCCTCTAAGTCGTTTTCCACAACTTCTGCTTCAGATATACCATGGACAACAAACATATGAACCTGGCCATATTGTTTCGCAATGTGCATCATATTTATTGCACTTTTGTCATCCTCCAACTTATACATGGCATTCTCTATTGCATACCATAACTCCTTAATATTAACATATCCCATTTCCCTGATTTCTCCTACCACCTCAAAATAACTCCACGTGTCTGGGTCACAACCCCAAACATTGGTTTCCCTACCTATGTAATTAATAGGACCAAACTGTTTAAAAATTCCACCATGGCGGACCACAACTTCGAAAGTCTCATCACACATTACAAACCACTTTTTCAAACAAGTGATATCTGGCAGATATAAAAAACATTTGTAAGCAAGGTCCACAAACACATTTAATATGGCATAAAACATTTGAAACAACACACACAAGGTCCACGAACAAAAAAGGGACCACAACTTTCAAACAAACCGCACCGACACCGACAAAGCACGCACACAACCCCAATCCACTGACAAAGATGTTCAGGACAAACGAGTGGGACACTACAACGAAAATCAGAATGTCATACAATAGCAGACAATGACAACACAATAGCACAATAAAACAAACAAAACCGCTTTCGAAACCAACACCAAGCCAATCGCAAACGACCAAAAACAAACTCGCAAACCAGCAAAAACCAAAAACCAAAAATGAAATCGAAATCGCCAACGCAATAGAAAGCCTAACCTGGTAGCGATATGTGCGATGAATTCACGATGACCCCGTAGCAATTGCGATTAAAATTCCTTTTCAATCTTTTCCCCAAATTCGAGCGCAGTAACCTAAATTGCCAATTCCCTCAGCACAAACCTTAAGATGGGTTAAGCCCTTCTACTTGCATTTATCGCGCTGCAATTTATGTTTTATTTTACTTTCTTTTTTTTTTCCTCTTAATTGAACGCTTAGTGTGATTAACCCCCTAATTAACCATCTCATTATAAAGCAAAAACTGACATGTAAGTTTAGTATTTCGACACGTAGCAAGGAAAAGCCAACTGTACAGTGAAACGTTATCAATTTAAACGGCATTACCCAATTAGGACCTAATTGAATCAAATTGACCAAATTTAGGACCTGTTTGAGCACCCCGCGAAAATTGAGACCTAATTCAAAAAAGTTGACAAAAATTGGAACCAAAAAGATATTTTAACCTATATATTTCAATATAATCTAGGTTAAACCAACTCAAACGGTTCAACATGTAACCTATTAACCCATCCACCACATCACTAACCGAGCCCAATTTCATAATAGCCATAAATGGGCCTACACACATTGGGTCCAACTCAGGCTTTTACTTCCCGCACTCTAACAATTTATTCAAGCACCCCCTCAAGCTCTTGACATTGTCTCCGGAAAACTGTCTTGGGGATTATGTATTTCAGAAGCTTTCTGGAACAAAATTTTTGGAACAGAATTTCCAAAAAGAAAATTTTAAAGTATGATTTTCGAAAGATATGAAATGTATTCCAGAATAAAATTTCCGTAATAAATTTTTTTATAAATATATTTTTGGAACTCGTAAAATTCCTTTTTCCATAACGAGTGTTTTTGAAATTTGAATTCAGTTTCTCTGCCATGTATTTAAAATATACCTATGAACTCTACATTTAAAATTTTAAGATACATTAAAAATATTTTTATATATTAAAATAAATCAACAAAAAATCTGAACTCGTGTTTTAAAATATCTATACAAAAAATGTGATTCAGGAAGATATTTTTAAAATATAAGAAACACATTTGAAAAAAAAAAACTTTTCAGAAAGAGTTTTTTTTCTTTTTTTCTGCATTTTTCCTCTTGTTTTCTTTTTCATATTTAACGTTCTCCATCTTTTCTTCTTTCCGTGCAGCGGCAGTGCGGCGTTTAAGGAAGTGGTGACAACGGTGGTGTGATGTGTGCAATGATAAAGGATGTAGGAATCTTTTCCTAATATTATGGGAGTGTATTTAGTAATAATGAGGGTGCAGGAAGCAATGAGTTCTAATTCAAAGAATCACAAGGTCGGATAAAGGCCCAAGCGTAATAACAGTAATTGTGTTTGTAGGTAAGAGAATCATAAAATTTGAAAAATTCAATTTTTAAAAGTGTAGTTGGTTGGTTATACACATTCCTGAAAAAACACTTAGCAAAAATACATGTATTATCGGACAGTATCGTGTGTTCGCATTTTCTTGATTTTTATAAAAAAAATGAATTAAGGTGAATAAAAAATATATAACTAATTTTTAAAATAGTTATTAAATGTAAAATTTGAAAAAATAAGATATGTATATAAAAGAAGTTTTCAAATTAACGGTTAAAGATAAAATATGTTCTTAAAATAACGGTTACGAGTAAACTATTTATAAAATAATTAATTTTAAAAATAATAATTAAGGGTAAAATTAAAATTTTAAAATGTAGAAATGGCAATACAGGCTGACCCAGCCCGTTTAGACCCGGTCCGCATTAGGCTCGCAAGTTGCGGGCCGGACAAAAGCGTCCCGCACATAATTCGCGGGCTGGAACACACGGTCCGCCCCGTAGACCTGTTGGCCCGCGAGCCTGCGGATTAGCCTGCATACATCGCTGCCATATCCCTCAATTTTGCAAAACCCCGTCAGCCACAAATTTGAATCCCCATATTGGAAGAAAAACCCTGCTCCAGCAAAACCCCCCTCAATTTACTGTCAATCGGAAAGAAAAAGATGCAATGATGTCTGGAAATCGCGAGTTACAGTCCAGATGCAAGGGAAAGAAAGAGATGAAGGCGGCATCGTCGTCACCAGTGCGCGTGCGATGGAGGCAGCAATCTCGTGATGGAGGCAGCAGGGAGAGAAGAGAAACAGATCCAGATGCGAGGAAAAGAAAGAGATGGAGGCAACAGCGTCGTCACCGGTGCACGTGCGATGGAGGCAGCAACCTCGTCACGGCGGTGCGATGGAGGCAGCAGGGAGAGAAGAGAGAAGAAAAACCACTGCGACTCTGCGACGATGGAGGCAGCAAGAGAGAAGAAATTTGACGCAATCTGGTGACGTGATCCCTGTTGCTCCGGTGCGGTGGACCAGTGGCGTGCAATTCGACGGTGGATGAGCACTGGAACAGCAGAGCAGAGATAGAGAGAACTGACTTTAGTAAACCCTAAGCTAAGTCGAGTATGCGGGCCAACGGGCCAACCCGCGCGGGTCACAGACCAGCCGCGCGGGTCACGGGTCATTGCAGGCCGGACCAGTGCGGGCTTGCGGGTTCATTTTCCTAGTCCGTTCCGCGTTTTTCTTGCAAGTCTGTGGGTCGACCCGACGGGCTTTGGGCCAAACCCATATTGTCATCTTATTGAAATGTTGACCCAAAAGAAAGTATTTCATTTATATATTTTTTATATATTTTTATAGATTTCGTATAAATTTTCTAAAAATGAAGAACCGACTATTTTATTAGAAACATTACTTATTATCACCTTAAATAATATAAAAAAGTAACATGATTTAGTATGCTAAAATTAATTTTAATTTAAAAAAGTTAATCTTTCAAATCTTCCCTGAAATTAATTATTAGAAAAAATAGGTAAACAAATACCAGCGATTATTTGTGTTACAAGAAATGTTATGTTTTAAAATTGTCCATCTTCAAATTCTTAAGAAATTATTGTTACTTTTACCAAATTATTATTTTATAAATTAATAAACTTTTGATCATACCTAACTTATGATTAGACAGAAATGTAAAACTATTTGACGTTGAGTTTTAGGAGTTTCCTTAGCGTGGGAGAATCACGTTGTAAATGGAAAAGTTGCTATAAAGTTTCTTAGTAGTGGAGATATAAAGACATTGTGAAATGTACAAAAATAAAAGCACTTAAAAGTTGGACAAAGTTTCTGCTCTGCTGTTGCTTATTTCCCTCCCTGAGTGAGAACACAACATCTTATGTTAAATTTTATTAGGCTAAGGTCTTCTTCGAATCTTGTATTCTAATACAACATAAGATTTACCAAATGATTCTTCACGTAAACAATAAAGTATAGTTTTTGACACATGTACTCATTTGAACCCCAAAGATTCATTATTGTATTCTCCCCGTGATGACTCTCATCACTTAAGAATGTATTTCCATATAAGATTAAGAAAATATACAATATTAATAATATTACATCTAACAAAAAATCTTAAAATAATAAATTTGTAGGTTTTTTTTTATTATTGTTCGATTTTTTTATTTTTACTTAATGTAAGATTTCGATTCATATTTAGATCTTTTTAATAATGAGTTGAATACAGATAAGTTATTGGTCTAATCTTGATTTCAAAATCTTAAGATAATAAATTTATAACTATTTTTTTATAAAAGTTTAAGATGAGTTAAAAATTTTACATTGAATAAACATGAAAAGAAATGATTAATATATAAGTGAAAAAACTCATAAACTTATTATCTTAAGATTCTACGTTATAATTTGTGTCCTAACATGATATCTTATGTGAACTTATTCACGTCTGATTCATTTGGTATCTTTTCTCGTAAAAGATCTTACATTTTTTTATACACGATGATGGTCAATTTTTTTTATTGAATTAAAAACTTTAATTGACATTTAATATTTTACTATTTGCATGTTGTGATATTTTGGTGTATGTTTTATTGAGGTAAAAAGGTGGAATATTCTTTATGGGGAGAGAAGATGGAAGAGATGGATGATGGAGCAGAGTCCTGTAAAGTGAGATGTGATATGGCATATGAAAATTTGAACGTCGTACAATGAATTGCCAAATGGAGAAAATGGGAATTGCTGCAAATAGTCTTCCATGCATCAAAAAGCAGCTCTGCTTTTGAGCATTCAAACTCATACTATTTTTTTTCCCAACAAAAGAAGATAACCCACGTGCTTCTACATGGATCAAGTAAACAAAATTCTTCAAAAATTTCCCCAAATTCATGTAGGTGGGAGAGTAACTAAGGGTTTTAAAGATGGACACCCTAGAATTAACCTTTCAAAATAACCCTAATTTAATCAACGTGCTTCTTTATAAGCATTTTATGAACAACATAAATGAGTTTTTTTAATAACTTTTAAACTAACTTGTATATAAAACTATACGAGAGAGTTTGGATAAAGTGTTCAATTACTTTTAACTTAGAGAAAATTAATTTCAAAATATTTTTCTTAATCTTTTAAAATGTTTATTTTTCTTTTTAGTAATATAGACTTATATAAATGGAAATATATGATCTCACCATTAAGCTAATAATATGATCTCATGGGATCAAATCCAATATTTTGAAATGTTTACAAGTTATTGAACTTTTTAAGGTTCATAGCTTCATGATAATGAAGTTGGGAAGGTGCAGTGTTGAGAGATGTCTGAGGATGAAGGAGCAAAGAGTGAGAGCAATTAGTATAGCTTATCAATAGTTTGCATTAATATGGTAAATTTTGGGTTGTGGGAGTGAATCCAAATTCCACATTACGTCAAAATGAGAAAAATTAAGAACTATATAAGAAAGAAAATCCATAAATTCATTATTTTAAATTTTAAGTTGAATGTGATGTCAATTCCTTATAGAGTTAAATATGTTTTTGGTCCTTTAACTTTCAGTCAATTTTGAAATTAGTCAATTTCGAAACTTTGGACCAATTTAATCCTTCATCTTTCGAAATACGTGAATTTAGTCCTTTTAATCAAATTTTATTAGGTTTATTTGATGTTTCGTACGCATTTCAGGATTGTATTTGAGTTGTTTATACTGTTTGACACATGTTTGTTTTAATGTTAAGTCAAATACTATTATGAAACATGCTTGAAATGTCAAATAAACTTAATAAAATTTGATTAAAATGATTAAATCCATGTACTTCGAAAGATGAAAGACTAAATTGGTCCAAAGTTTCAAAATGGACTAATTCCAAAATTCACTTAAAGTTAAGAGATCAAAAACATATTTAACCATTCCTTATATGTATCCTATGAGACAAAAACTAGAGAGAATATAAAAAAATTGATATCTGAGTGAGTATTATTTATATACAATAACTTTCTAATTATAATCTACCTAATTTTTATCAATATTTTCAAAATTCTCATTACTTGAGCATAAAAGACATCTTTAGGAGACCGTAGTCTATTTTTGTCATTATTTTATATTTTTCACTGGTGGTAAAAACTGTTTTTGATTTTTAGTATATTTTAATTTGAGACATAACTTGAAATATTTGAATTTTTTTTGCACAACATCTCGATATTTTTCACAATGTTTTGGATGAAGTGTGCATGAGACTAAAGAATCAAAGAAATATTAGTGAGTTTTTCTTTGGTCAAATTATAATCATGTTTAGTTTTCAGTCAAATTACGCTTACTTTGTTCAAAATCTTAATTCAATATTTTGATCAAGACATTGACGTCCACACAAGTATAAGAATTCGATTTGCTTTGATGTAATCAAATCCGATAATAATATTAACTGACTTTGAAAAGAAAAAAAAACGAGAACACCAATATTTATTTGCAATTAGCAACTATAATAATGTATAATGATGAAACACAAATTATTCTTTAAATCCCATTTATAAAAAAACTTATGTTATTTATATATCTACCCAACCATTTTTGTCTTAAATGAACCCTTAACCAATACTAATTTAATCCTAACACCATTATTACGTTCATTTTTAATGAAATCGAGTGTAGAAATGATTCTAATGAAAATTTAGTGATAAAATAATTTTAGGGTCAAATATAATTCATTCATCTTTTACATTTAATTTATCTATTTTAATTGTTCACTCTTTTACATATCCTACACTACAAAGCTAAAGAAGGAATTGATTCGTATCCAGGTAAATTTTTGAACAAAATTATTCTTAAAATGTAAATAATGACATTGATTTAATATTTGTGACTGAAAAGACATGGTTAGTAATTGTTAATAACCTGAAAAGATCCTCACAAGAAGATAAAGCAATTTATGAATGAAATGATGAGCATCTAACTATCTAATTTCCACCATTATTTTGACATTTGATTCTCCATTAACAAGCTAGGAGAATGGAACTACATGTCCCTTCTTTTGATCTGACTTCACCACCTTAAATAAGTAGAGCCTAGTATAATATAAATAACTAATATCAACATTATAGCATAATATAAATTCGCATTAATTAATAATTAGAACATTTCTAACAAAAAATTTGTAGTAGATACTAGTTTTTTCCATTAAAAAGTATTATAGATACTATTTGATTGTAATTTTAAGTTAATTAAATCAAACAAATAATTTCTTTCTTCCCACCTGAAGATTATTTTAAAAAAATAAGACAAGTGACAAAAACAATTGTTGGTGGTGGTGTGGTGTGTTTCATTTAATATTTGATAAGATTAAATTAAAAGATGAAGTTAATAAAAGAAAGTAATTGGAGAAGGAAAAAAGAGTGTAACGTGAGAATCCGTGCACTAAGAACAGTGTTGAACATTAGGAATTTGTCTCCTTTGGATGTTCATAGAATTGACAGATAGAGAATGGTAAGAGTTTATGAATTGAGCTATATAGTGTCATTAGGATAGTGATTATTCTCTGTTTCTTCGAAGTGACATTGCCTTTCCAATTCCCATTCATTTCATATATCCCAAACTTGGTTCCTGTCACAATTTCAACTGCATAATTCTATACTATTTTTTCTCAAAAACAAAAACAACAACTTTATTATAATTATTTTCTCATTTTTTTGATAAATAATATATAATCTTGTCTTATAAATTAGAATGCACAATATTTCTAGTAACATGGTCAATGTTGTTTATTAAACAAAGCAGTTAGCGAAGATTTGAGAAGAATTTGTTTGGAAAACAATGACGAGGTTGTTTATTTTTCACATTTCCCAAGGATTGAAACGTAAGTTGTAGGGTTTGCATGTGTGATGAAAGTAAAGAAAGCATATAAAGGGTGCTTTTTGAAAAGCAGGAGGGTGGAAGTGTAAGAAAGGGAAAGAGAGTGTGTAGATACACGCGCAGGGGTTACGCGTCCGTACTGTGTGTTAGTCGAAAGATACATAGAGAAAAAATAAGCACGTCCGTGCATGACACGTTTACCATAGAACGTAGATTCTACTTTTGCATGAGTCTAATCGCGTAACGCTTTCTCATTGGCTGGTGCTTCTTACAAGAAATCATGATCTTATTATTGCCTTCTAAAGCTACGTAGGGGACCCCCACCCACCATGTATTTTTCTACCTTTCTCTACTTTTCATGCGAGTAAAAGCAAGTTACAGCCCCAAACAAACACAACAGAACTTCCAAAAACAAAAAGAATAATAATATATCTAGATGGAGGAGAATCAACAAGCAAAATAGATTTTGTTTGATTTTCGCGTCAAACAACGAACCAGCACAGCCCGAGGATTTGTGGAAACCAGTTCAAAGGGCCAAGAAAAGAAAACCCTAACCTTTTTTCCCTTCACATTTTTTAGCTTCTTTTATTGGATTGGACTTCCTCTTTTTACTTCAAAAAGCTACAAAAGGGGGGAATAAAGAATCCCACATATACCTAACTCCAAACCCAAGTGGCCTCACTTTCAGATTTCTATATGTTTTTCTCAGTTTTACTTTTTCCAGTTTTCGAGTTAATTTCAACATTTTGGACCCAGAGAAGATGCAAATCGAAAAGAGCTGGCTAAGGATGAAACAAACATGAAGTGAAAGATCAAGGTCGGTTAATGCTGTCTCAGATAAGACACATATTCATGTAGTGCTCGCTCCAATTCATGATTGGCACGTAGGTTGTTCCCCAAGGTTAAAAATCCAAAGGGAAAACGACTTTTGACAAGCACTACCTGCTTTACATATACCAAGTTACTTAGTTATAAAAAACAAATTAATAAGTTTACGTGTCATATTTTATTAACACCTCTGATCCACGTTTGAGTTTTAGCAGCAGAAATAGTTAAGGAGAAAAAAGGCATTTAAAGTTTGGTGTGAAATTGTATTATTGATAGTTGATTAAGAGCAGAAAAGGATGAAGATTCACATTAATTTGAGCCCGAAAATGTTGATTTACAATATGTGGGTAGAAGGGTGTGACAGAGGAGAGAATGATGAGAGAAAGGAAAACAATATATTTAATTAATGTAAATATATAATTATGTGATGGGCAAGGGTTGAGGGATTCGGGAAAAAATATTGTGTCCAGGTGCAAGAAGAGCGAAGGGATCAAAATTGGCCTTTCTCTCGAGGAATCTGGTCCATTTGTCTCCGTAGTGTCGCATCCAGTTCTCCTGCGAGTGGTAGTGAGGGAGATAGAGCTTGAAATCAAAGCCTCTGTTGCAGCAGAGCTGAATAATCTCATGGTTTTGTTCCACCAACAGTTCCGTAGGTGGTCCCTTGGGTGGTGGTGGAATAAATCGGAGCAAGGCTATAATGTAGAAGATGTTGCTGTCCGGAACCACTACCGAGTGTCGACTATCCCACCTGATAAACACAAAACAAAAACAAAAGTAGAAGCAATTAATGAATTGGGGTGATGGTGGTGGTGGTGGTCCTTAATTATCACAACACAATTGAAGCATGTTATTGATGAGATGAATGCATTGATGATGGGTTGCGCATGACTTGAAGCAGTTGCAGATGGGGGAAGGTGGGGTGAGGGGAGGGGACCCTTAAAAGGAAGGGAAATTGTTATCCCCCAGAAAAGGAGCACCACAACACACATTGAATCCCTGTGTGTGTGGAACCAGAAGAGGGATTTTGTTTTGTCTGTCACAAATCAAATCTCGTTTCTAGAGTCCTTACAAACACCGGTGTCGCTGTAATCCGGTTGGCCAATAAATATCCTTGTCCATTCCATTTGCCAACACACACACCATCAAAGATACTTTCTTCCCATCCAATCCAATCATTTAATGCTCATAATCAATCCCAATCCACACACATTTACAACAATCTTCAAAATTCACACTACCACCTTCTCATACAAACCTTTCAATAACTTCTTACATCCCCACTGATTCACAATTTCTGTAATTATTTTAAATTTATATCTCAATCATAACAATAACTTGATTATTTACTGTCATACACATATAAAATACTTTACTGTAAGACATCAACAAATTTATCATGCACAACGTGAAACAGTGAAAAACACATTCCACTATTGTCTCTAGAAATAAATAGCGACACCAAACAAAAAGATTAAAATATTGAAATATTGGTGTTTTTGTTGAGAACCGATCTGAGTCTCTGTCAGTGAAGATTTCCAAGTGAAGACAGACAAGATGTAAAATCTAAAGTCGTAAGTTTAACCCATGCACCCCCTTAGGAGGGTGTCCCAAAGCAGAGGAACATGGTGAAGATGTTTTTGAGAATAAGTAGGGAACAGAGAAAATAAAGAAACAGAAAAGGGTGATATATAGTAGAGTAAAATTATACTACCAATACTGTACGGAGAGATACAGAGGAAGAGGAAGAGAGGTTACCCTACGACCAAATATGGGGATGGAAGTGGGTCCCACCATTGGCTTGACCCTTTGGGTGGAATATATTAGACCCACCCTCAAGATCTTAACCACCCCCGGTTTACAATCTTGTGGTCCAAACCAACCCACACTCACCACACAATAGATAAATACACACACAACACAAGGCAAACAAAGTAAGGACTCAGGTGACTCACATACGTGGCTTACAGGTCACGCTGGGTTCCCCCGTGGGACCCTTGTCCCATACCCTCTTGCGTGTCAACCCCATAGACCATTCTCATTCTTCATGTTATAGAATAGAACCTCATCATGAGATGATTAAGGTTAAAAACAAGGAAATTATTATTTACAGAACTATATATATAGTGAAAAGTTATTTAGAGAAGAGTGATGATAGAGCAGTTTCATGTGAAGTGAAGATCACACACAACCAACCAACCGACCCAACAAACGCATTAAAATTAGAGACTGACGTGAATGCATGTAATGTAGCTACCTAGCTTAGCTTGCTATCCCCTCTACGAAGGTGAGGGGAGATTTTGCCAAATCTGGCCTGTGGAACTAATTAATGCTGGAATAAATATTTCTAGGTGGTGAAATTGAAGGAAATGAAAGGAACTGCAAAAGAATCTAAAACGATAAAGTTTAGGGTTTTATATTTACTTGGATCGCAACAGAGGGTAGACTAGGATGGGGCCACCAACACCGTGCTTGAGGATTTTCTTGAACACTTCACGGTCGAATTCAGCGATGTGGGACTTGGAGACGAACAGGTTCAGCCAAGGGTGGGGTGCGTCCCAGATGCCGTTGGCTCGTGCATCCTCCTCCACACGCTTCACACGTAGCAGGAATTCCATGTAGGTCACATCCAGGGAGAACTTTAGACCCTCAACGAATCGGAGTCCTCCGAGTAATTTATCCACCTCCTAGAAAAGAAAAAAGAGGGGCATTAACGTCATTGGCGTGAATTGATGTATATATATTTTTCTCTACTAGAGATTCCAGAAAATGATGGGTTTTTGGGCATTTTGGGAAGTGTGGGGACCGTAACGTCAGCGAGATCTCAATGATCAGAGCAATGGAGCAGGCAGTGATGTTACATGACCATTTTAGCCTTACCCACAAAGGAACTACGCATTGCCATTTTATGCTAATTGCTAAGGTATCAAGCCCCGCAAGGTACAGTCCCCTTTGGTAATTTAAAACGCAAAACATAGGCCATTTTGGGCGAGCCTTTGTGTCAGAAAATCCAATGGAAGATACATGATGACCGAATAGTCAGTTTTCACCAAAACCATTGCCATTTTCATGGAACAATACAAAATCAAATTATCACCACCAAAAAAAATTCAATAAACATAAATTACCCAAGTGAAATGTGACGTTATCTATGAACCTCGTGGCAGACAGGAATTAAATAAGCCATCCTCCCTCGACTTAACTTCGTACATGTGTAGGTGAAAATCTGCGTATATTGACTTTTTACCAGGGACCCACTTAGGGTAACTCCCTTCATTTTTAAATGATTATTCTTTTTTCTTTTTTCTAACCTAAGTTACTAACTTCACTTACACCACCATGCTCAAGTCTTTTTTATTAAAGTAAGCGACCCGCTAGGTCAAAGTTGAGCCATCATTGGTGCCCCGGACTGTTCTGTGCCCGACCCGTACAATCCCCGATAAAAGACAAAAATCCCAAACGCCAGCTAGAGAGTGTGTACACACATCACATCCTGCTGAATAATGAAACCCCAAAATACCCAAAAATATAAAAATAAAATAAACAACTTTAAACATTAATTACCATATTAACAGCGGAAGGGTGGTCTTCTTTACGGTAATGAAGCGCCAGTTCTAAACAATACAGAACCGGGCCCGCCGTCGACGGGAGGCGACTCGGCTCGAACCGTTGGTTTGGGCCCGTGGGTACCGTGGGCCAGCCGTTGCAAGGGTCGTCACTGTTCACAAAAACGAAACCTTCCACGTAGTCAAAACCGTAACCTTCTCTCAGAGTCACCAGCCACTCTGCGTCTCTAGTGAAATCTTCAAATTCCGAGTACACCACTCTTATCCATCTCACCTAATCATAATAATAATAATAATAATAATAACAATAAAAAATTTAAATATGTGTTAACAACATCAGATATTAATTATTAATATTTTTTGGTTGGGCGAGGATTTAGTAGCGTACCATGTCGGGGGCTGGTTGAACTGGGACCCGGGCTCGGGTTATGATTCCGAACTGGCCCAGCCCTCCGAGAGTTGCGAAAAAAAGTTCTGAATTTTGAGTTTCGGAGCAGACTAAGGTTTCGCCTTTTCCGGTGACGACTTCCAATTCCGTTACGTTGGAGGTCTGCGGGCCGTAACGGAAGGCCTGACCGCTGACGCCGGCGTTGGAGAGCGTGCCGCCGACGGTCAAGCCAAGGTAATCCGTCCACGAGCGCGGCGCGAGGCGGAACTCCGAAACGCAGCGTTTGAGGACCTCCTCCCATAATGCCCCTCCGGAGACGTCGACGTGTAGGGAGCCGTCGAGGGAAAGGAGCGTGAAGCGGTCCTCCATGGCGCGCATGTCGAGGACGAGCCCGTTCTCTGCCATGGCCTGACCGTTGATGGAGTGCCCGTTGCCGCGAGCCGCCACCGTGAGGTTCGCCGTGCGCGCTGCGGCTTTCACCGCCCTCGCTACGTCAGCGGCAACGGCGGGGCGTATGACCGCCAACGGCTTCACGGATTTCATCCCGCCGAAGTCTTTGCCGGCGGCGGCGGTGGCGCCGAAGTGGAACGAACCTTCGACGCCCAAAACGTCGTCGTTAGGCATGGATTCCGTGTCATTTCCGTGCACGAAGTGTTCTAAGTAAGCTATCATGGTGAGAGATTTATAATTTTTTTTTTCTCTCTTTTGGAAGTAGCGTTTGAGTTTGAGGCTTTGAGAGTTTTGTGTGTTGCGTCTGTGAGGTTTGTGTGCGTGCTTCGGCGCAGTTGGGGTTTATATAGCGGCTGCTTTGGATTTACTTGGAATTTTCTTGTCCTAAAGAAAAGCCATTTCCGTTATTTTTTTTCGAATCTAGAAAATTAAGAAATTAGAAGGTTTTTTATTTTTGCCATTTATTGGTTTTGTTTTGTCGTTTATCGATATTAATAATTAAAGAAAGTGATTATGGAGATGTGACGACAGAATTAATGTTAAGGACATTCTTAATCTAAGACTGTCTATTATTTATTTTTCCTCGTAGAATATTATCATATCTGGTATGTAAGACTCTGAGTTTTTCTTAATTGTACGTGCCTACATGGAACTCCTCTTAGTATATTTTATTTTAGTATACAATACATTCCAAATCAAACCTAACGTCACGTGTATAAAAGGGACAAAGATGTTTAACACTTTAAAGAATTAATACGTTCTAAAATAGTGAAGAGAGAGAGAGAGAAAGAGATAAAAGTCATAGAACACATAGTAAATCATATTTTAAAATGCGTATATTGAAATCCTAAATAATACTGTAATATAGCAGACAAAAACTAAATAATTCTAACTATGTTGGGACCAACACTTAATGTAATCAGTATTTACTAGTTTCTTTCTCATCAAATCATGGTATTAATATTACTCTCTTAATTGTTCTGCTGACGTCATAATTATTTATATATCAACTGTCTCACACTTATATTATTATATATAAAAAAAATCTCTTACAACTATTTTGTAGGGTTTATTACTGATAAAAGAGAGGCTGCACAAGAATTAAGAATCAGTTACATTAACCAAATATAGAATATCGTATATGACATGTGTTAGGACGTCATGTACCAGATAAAATAGAACCGTGTATAATTTTTTTTTTTTTTTTCATGAGAGTGAAACAATCCTCTTTCACTGAATGAAACTCTATTTTTTTTTCTTTTAGTAAATTAGAGCATTGTTTTTAATATGATATAATTAGAGTTTATTTGTTTATGATGTCACCACCAGCATATGCTTGTATTACAAATTCTATATTCTTATGCAAGCGAATATATTCGAAATCTGGTTAATCATTGTCCTTTGGAAGAATATATATTAAATATTAGAGATAAGATTTTTTTCTCAAAAACATATTGAAATTTACAAAATACAGTAACAAATAGAAGATGGGATTCTCAAACGTTCACAGAAATATAAAATGTGTGACATTTATTCAATTTTATTTGTATAATTTGTGTATATCCATCAAAAGCATTATTTCGTCTTTTTGTAGCTAGACTTTTTAAAAATATATATCCCGTATAAAGTAGACAACTTGTTAGGAATAAATTCATTTAAAAACGAGTAAACATGTAAAATAAGAGAATAAGGTACATTCCACTAGTAAGATTGTATGAATAATTTTTTACTTGAATTTTAGTATTGTAGTTAAAAAATCATACTTGAAAAAAAATAAGAAAAGTGATTAATCATATTTTTTTTTATAAAAATTAATGAAAAAAATCTATGAATTTTTAAACTTATAACAAGATAAATTAATGGCGAATATATGTGAAATTCATCTTCTCTTAAATGATAAATTATTTTCGATCAGAATCATTAATTAAAAAACAACAATGGAATAAACAATTAATATATAAGTTATAATTATATCAAAGTATCAATCGCTTTATTTTCTCGTCAACAAAGGAAAGAAATACTCGTTTTCATAATTTTACCAGTGTTTGCTTTATATGAGCAAATGTATAAGAGAAAAAATAAATATGAAATATTAATTTACAATAAAGTTTCTTATTTTTTTACTTTATGAAATTTGTTCAATGTTACTTTTTACTATTCTAGTTATAGTTAAAAATATATTTTCCATTAAAAGATAACGTTTAAGGGTGAAAAAATTTCCTTTTTTTCCCCTTTTTATAGAGTTAGTACGTTAGTCTTAGGGGCCTCTCTGTCAAGTCTTTATCTGGTCCCTTAAAAGGGTCCAAAGACGTAACGGATAAGGCAATGAATTCAACCCCGTTACTCTTTATGTCTTTAAATTTAACTTAGATTAGAGGATCATACCCTCATAATATTTGTCACTTAATAATCCTTTAGAAAACCAAATTAATTGTTAAATTAAGTGATATCATATCATGGTTGTATATTCTTAAGGGAAAAAATTTCATTATGATATATGATAATTTTTTTTATAGTTAAAAATTTATAAGAAAGTAACCAATAATATATATTTACTCATATATTGAATCCAAATTATACATTAAAATAAATTTTATTGATTAACTTTAAGAAAATTAAACTTTATAAAAATATGTAACAGTAGAAAAGCCAAATTCAAATATTGAATTAAAGCAATTCTACAAAATCAAAAATTAACTGACTGTTTGTTTTTTTTTTCTTTTTAAAAATTAAAGTCCTTTGTTATTTTGTCATTTTACTTTATCAAAATTGACGATTCCATTAACTTTTTGTAGACTCAATGCAAGTGGTTGAAATTTATCGAATCAATACTAGATAATAATATTTATTACTTGTGTTCAGTTTTTTCTTTCGCTTTCTATTATTACACAACTGAAAGTTTTGTAATTTTTGCGATTAAATAGTAATTATGCCAATGTTTGAGTTTGACTGATCTTTTTCGTATATTTATTGAAAATAATAAAATCCATATCGAAACACCAAATATCATTGTCTTTTTCCTTAGCTAACTTTTGGTGTTAGTGATGATATTTTACATAGTCAAATTACAAAAAATCAACTATATAAGGTACTTAAAATATATGATATTTAGTTTCTGTAAAAAACATTTCAAGTTAGTATTTGATTTTTCTTATTTTATATTTTTGTAGTAGAATATTGTGAAGTTTGATTCAAATTTTTGTTTTGGAATGTGTATTTGGAGTCAAAGGAAGGGAATAGTTTTGTGTTGTAAAAAATTTCATAATGTTATTCTCTGACTTTCATTAGACAACAATTGTGGTTTTTTCTATGGTTTTGGAGTTTTTGCGTTATATTTTTGTGTTGATTACTTTTTATCTTATTTATATATTAGTAGAGTAGTTCTCAAGGATAAATATGTTGATGTTCTTAGTATGCTATGTGTTGCAGCTTGGTTACTGCAGTTGCAATGACATTTAAAAGTTTTGTCGAGAATGTGACATAGATATAATCTGGATTATACAAGGTGTTGAAAGGAGTACGAGCATTGACTAATATTGATGCATGATGTATGGTGATTATACATAAACATGGGTTAGCATTGATACAAGTGTGCACTGAAAGAAAATTTTCGCAATGGTTTAATTCAAAGTGAGCATACTCTTTATGGTAGAGCGTGAATGATTGTTGGTGTAGGCAATGGAGAGAGAAAGAAAGATGTGTTTATTTTAATTATGGTAGAGATTATTGGGTTGATGAAAATAATACACTTTGGAAAGTCCCAAATCACCTAGGATAGGTAATGGAGTGGATGATAGTAACTATGTAATGGACTTAAAGTCCATGATGTTTAAATGACTCTCTAAAAAACATTTTAAGCTTGTATTTGAATTTTCTTATTTTATTATTTGACTTTTCTTATATTCTTATGGTAGATTGTTGTGAGATTTGATTTAAATTATTACTTTAAAGAATACAAGTGTATTTGAGGTTAAAGAATATAGGAGAGTAATCTATGTGTTGTCAAAATTTTTATGCTATGTTATTTTCTTAGTTATCATTAGATAATGATCATAGTTTTTTTTTTTTCTGATTTTAGAATTTTCACGTTATATTATTTTGTTGATTTTTTTTTTCTTGTTTCTATATTAATTGGTGTAATTCTATAGAATAGAAAAGTTAATATTTTTCGTGACGTTTTCTTCTATCAAAATTGTGATAAAAAATAATTAAAGAAAAAAAAATAGTCTTTCACTAAAGATAAATCGACAAATTTGTCCACTAACTCATGAATCCAACCTTAGGAAATAAAATTATTACTCAATCATACCATACTTATAGAGAATTCCAAAAGGATAGAAGCATCTTAACTTATAATGTTGACAGAGAGAAAAAACACCACAATCACAACCTTAAATCACATCCTCAATACCTCTCTTTTGCGTTCTAGACCCTCAAACAAATTCTGAAATATTTATTTACGGCTAAGTACCTATAAAAGTTCAAGCCCAATTTAAAGTCAATGAAATAATTTCTATGAAACAACATGTTGTATTCATAAAAGTCACCAATAATTGTTTCTACATTTTTGGTACTGGTTATTGATTTCATATCAAGTCTCGTTATTATCAAAATTTATAGGTTTTCAAATACAGACATAGAACAAACTTAAAAGAAAAATGAAAATTAGTTTTTGTGATGAAGCTAAAAGACTCATTTACAAGTAAGAAAAAATTATACGATAAATATTATTCTTTTATCAAATTTGATACTTGAAAGTAAGAAATTTAATACAATAGAATTATGGGTGAAATATAACTTGTAAATATTATGTAAAATTGTATGATCTTACGATTTTACAATTTACATATCAATTTTGACTACTTTAATCTATCTTAGTTGATATCATCTTAAAATCAATATTTATGCATCACACTTTATTAGAAATTCCACACCTATGATTCACTTATTTTTTCAACTATTTTTGTGTTATTACCCGTGAAGGAATTTTTTTTTATGTTGTTTAAATTAATCAATTTTTCATCATTTATTGGTACGGAGATAATAGAGATAATAGACATAATAAGTGTGATATTTTTTGGTCAAATTTCAAATAATAAAACAGGTTATATTTTATATTCGATATGATATTTATCAATGTGGGATGATTTTTTTATATATATATTTTTTGGTTTTCAAATGAACTCAAAACTTGAATAAAAAAACGTTTCGCAGAAAACCATACTATTTTCAAACATATTTAACTTCTAAAATGTGACTTTAATTTTAAGTACCTAGTATTTCAATCTAAAAACAATGTCAAAACGTTAATTCAAAATATTTAAGACTATGTCATTGATGTTGTATATTTAAGATATTATTGCTGGACAACAAAGTCAAATTTTGAAATAATAAAAACATTTACAACATGTTAATCATGAATTATTTTATGAAATGAGTATAAATTGTTAGCACGCGCGCACACAAAGTTGTACTCATGTTGGAGAACGCAAGAATTGAAAATGTTCCTGTTGATAATTTTAATGTATTTTCATTCACTCACGTTAATATTTTGGTTACCTTTTGGGTTTAAGGGTGTTAATTAGAAAAGATTAATCAATCTTACCATCTTCCATCTAAACTTATAGAAGGATTTCCATTATAAAAAAAAATATTTTAATATATTTGAATCTATCTTAATTAATGTACATGTTTATTAAGGATTTAGTTTCATTGTTGTCTCGTTATTATTTAAAATTAAATTGAATTGATGTGAGTTCTTTTCATATGATTAACAAATACTTGTTTTTTAATTTAATTAGGGTGTTTTATTTTTAAGCTTCTACCAAGAAGATCAATTTTATGTAAAAATTTATTTTGTGAACTAATTTCATCTAAATACTCGATGAATTTTGATTAGAATTTCAAATCAGTCTATTTTTCAGTAGATTTTCCTGTAATATGTTGGGATTGCATGTGGACGCTAAAAAAAGATTAGAAAAGTATAAACACGTGTAATGATAAATTTTAAATAAAGTTTTAGTGCATAAATTATGTGTTTTTATAAATGTCAACACCATTTTCGAGTTTAATTCGTTGATTAGGCGCTCCAAAATTATATAAATTTATTCTTGGATTAGACTTTTAATTGATTGGGTTAATGATATGACTTTTTCCTTTAGACATGGGAATCCTATAATGACTTTTCAACCAAGGTCGGCATTCTATTTGAAATTTTAGTTACGTTTAACAATACATTTTATTATTCATGTTTTACAAATTTAATCGTGAACCTATTTTTTTTAATATTCAGTAATTTAAATTTTAAAATTACATACATTTTGTCACTTTGTTATATCAACAATGTGACTAATAGTTAGCACTAACATTGCATGTTGATTACTAATCTGAATTAATAATGTGATATACTGATGATAAAAAGATATTATTATTGTGACAAAAAAATTATATTACACATTTGCCAACCGAACTTTAATTTTACAAATTTTGTTATCCAATTATTTTTATTCATACATTATTCAAACTAATTTTAAAATTATATGCATTTTTCTCTTATATGATTAAGTTTTTTGTTTTTTTTAGGTATATTTTGTAATTGTACATTTTTAGATATAAACATTACAAAATGAGTCAAAATTTATAGACAACTTCACCGATCTGTAAAAATTAAAACAGACAAATTGAAATCTGTCAATTTTTTGGTTCGAATGACCTAACCTATCAAACTGACGGGTCAAAGACAGACAAATTGACATGCTAACAATTTGTTTTAAATTAAAAATTAAAATAATAAATAATAAAAAATATTGTATCAAAATTTGCTATAATTATTTTAAAATTTGTATCTTCTAAAATCACAATTAATAGTCAATTGAGGATGTTTGTAATAGTAACAATCGAACGAAAAAATGTTTTACACCGTATTTTTTTTCTTGATTGTTATTATTGCTTTGTTATAATAAAATATATGGTGATTTGGTGCAACGTTCGAACCCTAATAATTATTATTTCATACAACAATACAAAGTTGTATAAGTCAAAGAGGAAGAACCAAATAGTTGAAAGAGGAAGTTGCATGAATTCATTAGTACAAATATATAATAAGATTATGAAAATGGTGATGATAGTTAGAGTTGAGTTTGATTAGATGGACATTAAAATTAGCACGCGTGATTAGCTTGGCAATTAAACATTTTTCTTAATTTTCACGAAAATAAACAGTCAATATATACTAAATAGACAAAAGTCAATAATATTCGTTGATTGGGACTCAATTAAATATTCGTAGGTCCACTTTTTACCAAAAAAATATTCGTAGGTCCACAACCTTGACATAAGTTCCTATGTACTTCCACACCCTTAATTACTTTGATTTTACATATTCATTGATTTTTAAAGATATAGAAGAATTGTATGAAATCTTAAGATTTTGATATGATGCTTAAAATTTGATATCTAATTGATTGTGAAAATCTTAGAATTTTCATATTGTGACCGAAATAATTGTATTTGTAGCTTTATTTAAAAATATAAAATAATATCATATATTAATAGTCTATGTATTTTAATCTTATAACTATTTTAGGAATATATATGGTTTATTAAGAAAAGATACTTGGATCAAGATGTAATTATTATATTAAGAAAATAAAAATTAAAAACATCACAACTATATTCATTTTTATCTTGAGATGTCTACATGAATAAGGGAATTTATCTTTAGTTTCATCATGACTCTCAAAATTGTCTCTTTACTTTCAAACCTTCTATTCTTTCTTTTACTAAATTTTTTGCTTTCTTTTTGCTATAAAGATTTTTCATGCTTCTTTTATGTCATCTATACTTGTCTAAGATAAGAAGGAATGAGAATTTTTTTTTTTTTTTTTTTTTTTTTTTTTTTTTTTTTTTTTTTTTTTTTTTTTTTTTTTTTTTT
>Ga0214544_1004712_pt1 | contig 27170 bp, 19 predicted proteins | sample CNSS3metaG_FD_160074 | JGI IMG/M metagenome (GOLD analysis project Ga0214544, IMG submission 160074) | Root nodule microbial communities from cowpea collected in UCLA plant growth center, Los Angeles, California, USA - CNSS3 | ecosystem: Host-associated > Plants > Roots > Nodule | place: USA...
AAGATGAATGTGTAAAAAAAAAAAAACCAAAAAGTGAAGTCGTCAGGCCCAAGGACGACTTCACTTTTAAAATATATAGAAATCGGCTTCCGAGAGCACGGTTTCGCTTTTTGAAAAAAAAAAAAAGAAACCGGCACGGTGGAGGACGACTTCACCTTTGATGTCGTCCTCCACCACGATGACTTGACCCTATTTTGACAAAAAAAATTCAACGGACTCATTTTTACAAATTCTTAATCAAAATGACCCCTTTTTACAAAAAAGTCTTTCATCTTTCATTTACATTTTCACCCATGTGAAGCAGGCATGACCGACATTCTCCAATCTTTTTATTTTAGTTTTGATGTCACTGTCACCTCGCTGCTCACTCACGGTTACAGTACAACAGTGCAGTTTTATTTTATGTCGCCATTTTTGCTGCCTGATGTCGGCAAGCACATTCTGGAACTTCATTAAGAACACCTTTTCATTTCCCTTCGCATAACACGTGCTTTAACTTTTTATTCTTCACCACTATCTGCAAAACAACAAAAGAATATTGAAAATCATCATGAATTCAGAGAATGATAATTGTTGTAAGATAAAAACATGACAAATATGGTGATTGGTGCTGACATATCATCAACCCTATCACAAGGTATCAACTAAAATAAAGGAAGGCACGTAAACAAAATTATCTCCATAATAAGTCATTAACTTTTTAAGTTTTATACTTATTTTTAAAAATACGTTTTAGATTAAAATTCTTATATTCTTACAGTAAATGTTTAAATTAGTATAATGATACATGATTGATTCTTTGAACAGCGAAAGTATGTATTAAGAATATGCACGTTTCAAATTGTAATAAAATAATAATAAATGGATGTCATTATTTGATTTAAGAAAATAATTAAAAAATAATTAGGAATCTGCCCGAGTTTTACTATATTCCTCTTTAAAACATTTTATAACTTCTTCATAGCCTCTGTATTTAATTAATTTTTCGCTTTTTTATATATTTTTATAATAAATATATATATATATATATATATATATATATATAATTAATTAATTAAAAAGGGTAAATAGTTTGTTCGATATAACAAAAGTATTGTCATATATTCTTTTTTCGTACAATAAAAAAAAATTATAGTTCTGGAGTAAAATTTTAATTTTGTTAATTTTATTTAAACTTCTTTAATGATTAAGGTAATTGAACATACTTTTGGTTTTAAGTAATTGTCATAAGTGTCTATTAGAGCAAAAATTAACGTTAATATGCAATAAATCTCGAAGGAAGATTATTTGTCCACTTTGTAAATTTAAAATTTTCAATGGTTCTTTGAAAGCTAATTACATACTAGCGTATAACTTTTACTTCAATAATTACGCATGACTACTATTAAAGATCAAACACGTGTTATATTACTTTAATCATCAACGAAGTGTTGGTTTTGAAGAAAAACTTCAAAAACTTAAGTGAAGATAAAGATGATTTCACGGTTAAAAAGATTTATATTTTCTGTCAATTTTGTTTTAAAATTTTTTTCGTAGAAAATACTTATAAATTTTGTTGTAAAAAAAAATTTGGAAAAAATTATTATCATTTTTTTTGCAAAATATTTTGTATAAAACATTTTTCGTAACAAATTTTGTAGGAAAATATTTACAAATTTTATAATTTTGTAAGAAATAAGGAATTACCTGCGAATTAAGATTCTTAGAGAAAATGGCAAAAAAAAAAATCTTTTCTTGCAAATTCTTTTAACAAATTTCAAGAAAAATCCCATATAATATGAAGAATTCTAATAGTGTTCGATGATATTTGGAGATGTTGATGATGAATATCTACATCTTAAAGTTTAGTTTTATTGTTTATATTTGTGTTCTTCACACAAGGTATTCTCTCAAAAATTGAAGTCCACACAACCTATATTAAATCTATATTAAATTGTTCTTGAGAAATTTTATAACATAATAACCAATGATATAATGTAATAATTTAATAATCCATAAAGTGATATAAGTGTTTCCAAAACTCTTTAAGAGTAATAATTGATTATCTTACTTCTAATTGTTTAGTGTTGCTTTGAATAATTAATAAGGAACATATATAATCGATTCACGCATATGATAATTAATTACCACAAAGAAACATTGTAACTACATTTCATATTTTAGTTTGAATAATCGATTCACGCATATGATAATTAATTATCACAAAGAAACATTGTAGCTTGATTTAATTGATTAAATACGTCAAACAAATTAAATAAATGTTTAAAAATTATATATAAAAAAAACATTTTAAACCTTTTAGTTAACTTTTTCAATTGTGTGGAATAAATTAAACTAATGTTATCTAAGTTATTTACACATTTTCACAATTGCAGGCTTACATAATGGTTGTGTTGTATTCACAAGTTTTAGTGATTGATAAACATTTTCCATCTTTTCTTTGTTATTGCTTGAGATTAATGTTGTGTTGTTGATGTCTAGCCACCAAAGTTGAGAAATCATATATCCTCTTGGAGTGGTTTAAGAGTGGATAGAGGCTTGATATCCTTTTGATTGTGATATCATCTTGAGTCGTAAAGAGTTTATTTGTTTAGGGTTTGTAATTGTTTTCTTGCATTCTATAAACCTTTTGTTGTTAGTGGAACTATTTTTCCGGGGGAGAAAATTTGAGAATTAGATGTGGGATTTATGGAATCCAAAGTAGTATAAATTCTTGTGTGCTCTTTATATTTTCTTATCTCTATCATTTCATTGATTTATTATTCTCCTATGATAAAAACCCTCATTTATTATACTTAACTTCCCAAAAATGCAAGAAGTTTTAAAATATTTATTACATCGGAAGTTATCCAAAAATTCATAATTTATAAAGCTCCAATGCAATATCCAAATCCACAAAGTAGTAAAACACTATTTACAAAGTTCATAAAAACAATAATGATAAAATTTTAGTAAAAGCTTTTCCCAGTTAACCCTCTCTCTGATGCTATGCCTCACCAACACCACCTGCAACATTATCTACTCCCGTGTAACGCATTACACGATCATCGCCAAACACAAGCAGTAAGGGTGAACTAACAGAATAAAGTTATATATATAATTTAAATATATATATATATTATATATATATATATATATATATATATATATATATATATATATATATATATATATATATATACATACATACATACATACATACACTAATCAAAGGAACTTTATCCTTTGATTGCATGCCACACGGCCACCACCATGCTATCCATTTTCTACATCTTTAGATGATAACCTCAAGATACCCTTTGTTGCCTCCACCTACAAGCCACAACTTGTGGAACACGTGCGGGAAACTTGTTACGAACCACACTCCGTAACACTAGGTGGAGTTCCCAATATGAACCATAGTTCGTATCTGTCCCAAGACTACCAAACTCGCCAGCTAACGCCGAAGAGGACAATCTTCCTGGACCCATCCGTACGAGCCACAACATGCACACTCACACTAGCAACAATCACCAATTCGAGCCACAACTCAAGGATTGCTCGTGTCCATCCATCATCCCGAGCCACAACTCAAGGGATGTCATTCTGAGCCACAACTCAAGGAATGACACATGTTTACCCAATATCCTAAGCCACAACTCAAGGGATACCATTTCGAGCCACAACTAAAGGAATGCTACAGCAAAGTTCATCCTTAAGGTTTCATCCAAAGCCTCGTAGACCATACACATCCAAATCACTAAGCAATTACTCGACCATGGACCTAGGATATATGATGCTTCCACGAATCTGCCCGCTCGTGGTCTTGCCTCTACGAACCTTCCCGCTCGTAGTCCAACTCTACGGACCTCCCCGCCTATAGTCCAACACACGTGAACCAACAGCTATAAACCTCCCTGCTCGTAGTAGCCCTCAAGTGTGAGCACGAAGCATACGAACCTCCTCGCTCGTATCCTCACACGAGAACATCATAATATGAACCTCCCCGCTCATATTATCATGTGTTCACCACCAGCCATGAACCTACCCACTCATGACACAACAAGCATCTCCTGGTCCAAGTCCCACATCACAAACATGCAAAACGCAAACCAAAAGAGCACACTGCTCTTTGTGCTATCACCGAGCATTGCCTAAGCGCCGCCATGCAAAATCATAGCGTAGACCACCTGGCGGAACCTTCTCTCCGTCAGGTGCTAGACAAAAATAGAGTCATTGTCTGACAGTAGTCGCCTAGCGGAACCACCCTTGTCGCCAAGCGTCGCGCGATCCTAATGGCCTTTGTGTTGACATGAGAAGCCAAGGTGGTTTGCTTCTTGAAGATTTGATGAAGATTTAATGAAGCTCTTTTGAACTATCTTGAAGCCATTACCATTGAAATGAAGTCTACATTGATGAAGGAAAGAAAATTTGATGGTATTCATGTCTATCAAGGTTGGAACGTGTCTCTCCATGTAGTTACATCATTAAGAAAGTGTATTTGAGGTTTGTAATTCACATTGTAGACCTTGTAGCATTAATTAGATGTATTTGGTCGTAGTTGTGTCTTTTAATCTATTGAATGGATTTTCAACAGGTTAAAATGTGACTTTTAATCTATTGAATGACTTTTTAATAGGTTAAAAGGTTGGCTATAGTAGTCTTAAACTACAACAAATTCAATCAGTTAATTTAGTTTTTAATCAACTGATTTCACTTAAGTCAAGTGAAATCAATCGATTGATTTGGAAATCAACCTGTTGAATTTCGTAATAGTTTGACTATAAAAGCCGTGATTTTTGAAAGAGAGGTCAGTTGATCAGTTTTGAACGTGAATTTTTAGCTAGCCAATTCAACCCCCACTTCTTGGCATTTCAACCATTTCAAAACTAACAATTGGTATCTAGAGCTAGGTACTTAAAATTTGATCAAGTAAGGTCCTAAATCTGTTTTGAACTATTTGAAATGGCTGAAAACAAGTTACCTTTGCTGAAGGTGCCTTAATTCATAGACCTCCTATGTTTAGTGACATTAATTACCAATTTTGGAAAATTAGGATGAAAATCTTTATTGAATCAATAGATTAAGGGATATGGGATGCAATCATAAATGGATGATGGACTCAATGGACTGAGTAAGAAAGGAGGAGAGCCCAATATGATTGCAATGCAAAGAATATCCTCACTTCATCTCTCAACATGGATGAGTTTTTTCGTGTTTCACAATGCAAGAGTGCCAAAGAAATGTGGGAGGTTCTTGAAGTGACTCATGAAGGAACCAATGATGTTAAGAGAGCAAGGAAGCATGCCTTGATTCAAGAGTATGAGCTATTCAAGATGAAACAAGGAGAATCTATAGCGGATTTGCAAAAGAGATTCACTCACTTAGTCAACCATCTCATGGGTTTAGGTAAGGAATTTGAAAAAGAAGAGTTAAACATCAAGGTGCTGAAATGTCTTGATAGATCTTGGCAACCAAAGGTCACGACTATCTTAGAAACAAGAGATTTATCCACTTTGACTACAGCTGCATTGTTTGGCAAGCTTAGGAAGCATGAGATTGAGATGCAAAGGCTTAATGAGCTAGAGTCAAGTGAGAAAAAAGGTAAAGAATATTGTCTTGAAGTCAAGCATCAAGAACAATGAAGAATCATATGAGGAAGTGGTTGAATCAAGTGAGAATGAAAATCTGAATTTTCTTGTTAAAAGGTTTGGGAAGTTTCTCAAAGAAAGAGGTAACAAAGGTTACCAAAGGAGGTACAATTCTAAACAAGTTGATTTAAATAATACTTCTAGTTATACTTGTTACAAGTGTGGGAAATAAGGACATATCAAAATTGAATGTCCAAACCTTAACAAGGATAAAAGTGCAGATATGAAAAAAGAAAGCAAGCCCAAGGAAAGACGTGCTTACATTGCATGGGAGGACAATAATGATTCAACAACAAGTAGCTCTTCACAAGATGAGAGTGAAGAAGCCAATTTGTGCCTCATGGCTGGTTATGAGTCATCCTCCTTAAGTCAAGTAAGTTCTCTAGACAAGAATGACTATAATCAATTGTTGCATGATTTTGAAGAGTTGCATAATGAAGCAAACAAGATTTCTGTATTAAACAATCAGTTGAAAGGCTTAAACAATTGGCTGGAAAACAGAGTTAGTCAACTGGAAAAAGAAACAATTGATTTAAAAACTGATTTTGAACATTTGGAAATGATTTACAGTAATTCAACCGACTATTTTAGAAATCAATCGGCTGAAAAACCCTGTGAAAACTGCACAGTTTTGAAAAATCAAGTGAAATACCTTATTAAGACCTGTGCAAGGTTCACAAGAGGGGAAGCAAACTTAGAGGCTGTTCTTGGTTCTCAAAATTGTGTGTTTGGAAAAGCTGGACTTGGTTACAATCCTTCTTTTCAAAAGAAAACCAAGAAGTTCTCTAGTTTCGTTTCAAAAAGTATGCCAAGTGACATGCCATTCATTTCATGCAACTACTGTATGCAAAAAGGTCATGTCATTAAGAACTGTCATGATACACAATATGATGTTCCTAAGGGGATTATGAAATGGATCCCAAAAGGATCAAGAAAGGCTTAACCATGTTGGACCCAACCTATCAAAGGGTACCATGTAATATATATTTGTTTTGCAGGTTATCGAAAGTGAAAAGAAAGACTTGTGGTACCTTGACCAACTTAATGACAAAGGTTTTAAAGTTGTGTTTGAACCAAATCATTGTCTTATCTATGATGCATGTAGTAGTATTGTATTGATAGGAAAAAAAGTCAACAATATATACTTGATTGATCTGCATCATGCATCATATAGCATACATTGCTTTCTTATAAAAGAAATGCTTTTCTAGGCTATGCTACACAAAGTCATGCATATAGAGTCTATAATAAGATATTGATGACTGTTGAAGAGTCTATGCATGTTTTATTTGATGAAACTAACCCAAAGTTGCAAGATCAAATGTCAAAGAATGTAGATGAGGAAGATCTACTACAGAAGCATATTTCTGTTGTAGAAAAACCCTCTGCTGCAATAAATTAGTCGGATGAAAAGGAAAAACAGTCGACTGAAAAAGCTGCAGACAACAACTTGCCCAAGGATTGGATCCAGCCTAGAGGTTTATCAAAGGACAACATCATAGGTGATATCAAACATGGAGTATCTACTAGACGTAGGATTGTATTTTGTGAACATGTTGCTTTTGTATCTCAAATTGAACCTAAGAATGTGAATGATGCTTTGAATGATAGTAATTGGATTGTTGCTATGCAAGATGAACTCAATCAATTCACAAGAAATGATGTGTGGTTTCTAGTGCCTAAAACTGATGATATGAATGTAATTGGAGCCAAAATGGGTTTTTAGAAACAAAATGGATGAAGATGGTAATATAGTAAGAAAGAAAGCTAAACCAGTGACTAAAGGTTATAATCAAGAAGAAGGCATTGATTTTGATGAAACTTATGCACCTGTAGCTAGGCTAGAAGTTGTGAGGTTACTCTTAGCATATGCTTGCATGTGTAACTTTAAATTGCATCAAATGGATGTGAAAAATGCATTCTTGAATGGTTTCCTAAATGAAGAAGTGTATGTATCACAACCTCTTGGATTTGAGGATCATCTCTATCCCAACCATGTTTTCAAAATGAAAAAGGCCTTATATGATTTGAAATAAGCACCAAGACAATGGTATGAAAGGCTAAGAAATTTTCTCTAATCAAAAGGTTATGCTAGAGGTGCAGTGGATAAAACACTCTTCATTAGAAAACATGATAATGATGTTATGCTTGTTCAAGTGTTTGTTGATGATATCATCTTTGGTTCAAATAACAACACATTGTGTGAAGAGTTTGTTGCAGCTATGTAGGGAGAATTTGAGATGTTCATGATGGGTGAGCTTACCTACTTTCTAGGGCTGCAAGTCAAGCAACTCAAGCATGGAGCATTTTTAAATCAATCAAAATACTGTTTTAACTTGTTGAAAAAGTTCAAAATGGAGGATTGCAAGGAAGCTACTACTCCAATTGCAACAAATTGCCTTATAGATGCAGATGAGGCTGGCCAACTAGTAGATTCAACCAAATATAGAGGGTTGATTGGGTCGTTGCTCTATTTAACAGCAAGTAGGCCAGATATTCAGTTTGGAGTATGCTTATGTGCTAGGTTTCAATCAAATCCAAAAGAATCACATGTTAAGGCTGCAAAAGGATTCTAAAGTACCTTAAAGGAGCAACCAATGTTGGTTTATGGTATCCATGTGATTCTAACATAAATCTTAGCGGCTTTTCCGATTTAGACTATGCAGGGTGCAAATTGGATAGGAAAAGTACAAGTGGTACTTTCCATTTGCTTAGATCAAGTCTAATCTCATGGAATAGAAAAAAGCAAGCTTGTGTGGCACTTTCCACAGTTGAAGCTGAATATATTGCTGCTGGACATGGCTGTGCACAAATCATATGGTTGAAGCATCAACTTTTGGACTATGGTGTAAGGATAAGTAAGGTACCTTTGTATTGTGATAATACTAGTGCAATCAACTTAACCAAGAATCCAATACAACATTCTAAAACTAAGCATATAGAGATTAGGCATCATTTCATTCGTGATCATGTTCAAAAGGGAGATTGTAAAATCAAATTTGTTAAAACTGAAAATCAATTGGTCATGTTTATTTTCCATTTTACTTATAGTTGAATTCTTCATTCGTTGTCATATGATTACAATTCATGTAGTGTATAAACATAGACTTTGAATTAATTAAATAAGCTTTAATTAGCTCGCTAAAACTCTCGATCATTATAAGTATATATGACTAAGATTCTAACTATACTTTATTCATTCCAAACATCTATGATTAAACTATAATACTTTATTCTTTTATATATATTTTTATTAAGCAAACTAGTATACAAGTTTGAATTAATTAAACAAACATAAATTAATTTATCTAGTTTGATTGTTGTTGTTGATGCAATCAAATAAATGTCAATATTTTAATATAATGGTATTGTAATAATCATTTAATTGTATGCACTAATTATCTAGTACCTTGAATTGGGGGTTTGCTACAAAGAAAATTAATATGAAAGAAAATAACTAGGGTTAACCTAACCCAAGTCGTCTACCAAATAATTCAATTGAGAATTTCACTTAAAATAGTACCTATTAAAATTCACAGAGATTATTAAAACATAAAAACAATAAAGGGAGTTTTGAAGCAATAAATGATAAAAAAAAGACAAATATAAAGATAGGTTGATTCTCCAATTCTTTCATAGCCAAATGTTTCATTGACTATCAAATGATTAACATTCATTTAAGTTATAAACGAAGACCTCAAATGAATTAAATAAGCTTCAATTAACTCGCCAATAAAAAAAAAAATAAGACAAATATAAAGATAGGTTGATTCTCTAATTCTTTCATAGCCAAATGTTTCATTGGCTATCAAATGATTATCATTCATTTAAGTTATAAACGAAGACCTCAAATTAATTAAATAAGCTTCAATTAACTCACCAATATTTTAATTCATTTCAAGCATCTGGACTGAGATTGTTATACTTAAATCATTTCAAGCGTCTATGATTAAAGTAATAATTTATTCTTCTACCCTTTGATTAAGTAAACTAGTATACAAGCATTACAAGAAAATTGGCTATTATCTAGGAAAAATTATCTACGAAATATTTTTCAGAGAATTTTTTTTTTATCTACGAAATATGATCATAGATAACGTAAAAGTTCGTAGGTAACAAATCATTACATTACATACGAAACTTTAGTAGGAAGCATGATTGACTTTGGTGGGAATCTTTTATACGAAGTGTTACCTATGAAATTCAGTGTAGATAACTAATATCATAAAAAAATATAAAAATTATTTAAAAGAAACTTACCTACAAATATTTTGTAAAATTTAAATTATTTTTTATTAAAAATATAATTTTTGTAAGCTACACACACATTATGTAATATTATAGGTTTGAGGAAAATTTTTTTCTAAAAAGTTAAAAACACATCAAGCTACAAACCACAACCTCCCTCGAAACCTCCTTCAAAAAAATTGAACTCCAGTGCTCGCTCCAAACCTCCACACAAACTCGACTCTGGTGCAACAATGGTGTAGTAGCACACAACGTAGCAGCTTACGTCTTCATACCAAGCAATGTAGCAATAATGCGAATAATTTGCGCGTTCACGATCTAGCTCCAGCCACACCAAAACGAGGTTCAAGTTGAGGTTCACGTTCACGATCACAAAACCCCCTTCACCATCCAAAAATTTGCGTACGGGAAGGAATCAGAAACCCTCGACGAATTGGGAAAGAATCGTAAGTGATGGGTTTAGGGTTTTACATTTTGGCATTTATGTTAGTATCTAAACCATTGTTTCAATTGATTTTGTCTTGGTTTTTTTTGTTTTGTTACTCTGTTTTTTCCTTTGGCTCTATTGCTCCATTTCACTGCATTCTAGCACCTCATATTTTTGTTTCCTAGGCTGTTATAATAGAACATTGTGAAAGAGTTCATGTTAGTGTAGGCTGTTAGCACTACATGTACCTTATCATTTTGATTACTTTTCACCTTACAAGGCTTAGAACATGGAAGGTAGAGCATAAACTGTTTATTTAAAAATTAAGAAAAAATGGTTGGTGTAAGAGAAGTGATGAGTCAAAAATGATAATTTTAAATTTTAAATACAATATAAAGGAGTTTTTTAGATATGATAATTTTCTTGAATCCTCCATCTTTTCATGCCACACCATTTTTTATGAACTTGTTAGAGATTTTGGGAAGTCAAACCTATAAAGAGCAATCAAAATCTATAGCTGAATTTGGTTTGTCTAGAAAAGAGTATATGTTGATGTTTAACCATTCTTACCATAATCATGTATGAATTTAAGCCCGAAGCTATAGCTAGCCATATATGGAGTCTATGAAATCTGATGTTATACTAATTTATCGTAACTTAGCGAGAAAAAGATGATTAGGCACTATTGTGATTAAAACTCCTCATATAGGTCAATGCTTCACCCTTTTTGGCATCTATATCTCCTTTCTCGGTGTGGTATTTTTGATCATGGAAGGAGATTGATGTTAGCACATTTTGAAGGTATGGTGCAGCAAAACGTACATTAACCTTTTTGGCATTGATGTCAAGCTTGGTTTGATAGGTTATTTTGTGATTCCAGCATATTTGATCATGTTTAGGCATTTCATTCCCATGCTCATGCATAAAGAAACATGTCCAAACCCTTTTCATTGCATTTAGTCCCAAAAATATGCGTGAAACACATTTTCTAAAATGTTGTCAAAACTAGTTTTGGTGAATTTGTTGTTTAGTTTAGTTTGAAACATGAATTTTGAGCATTTCAAGTATTTGGTTCAGTTTGATCAATCATTTTACGAATTTCTACATATCAAAACATGTTTATCTCATTCACATTGCATAAAACTAGACCTTTGACTATCTAAGACCAAAACCACAAGCTACAATAGTCTAAAATAGGTTATAACTTAAGAATTGAACTCTTTATGTATTTCAGTCAATCATGTATGTTTCTTTGTATTTAAGCATGTTTATTTAGCGTATAGGATCATGTGTGAGCCATCAATTATCCCATTCCATGCATTTTTATAGATTTTGACCCATTGAGTACATTCTAGGTTTTCTAGTCTAGCTTAAATTGGGAATTTCATTCTACATTCATCCTTTTGGTAAATTTTCTGTTTTAGCAGTTCATTTGCATCATATTAAACATGTTTAGATGATAGTCCCATGCATTTATGCACTGCTATACGTTTTCAACCATGATTGCGCAAAAATCGACATAATTAGCATGTTTTTCTCTTTTGAACATTGTGGTTTGGATAGTTATTTGGTGAGTTTGTGGCTACTGCACAATTTTGATCATTCTTTCTGCATATTTCAGTGTATTAGAACTTTGTGACTCCATTCATAGTTCAAGGAACTCATAATTCATATTGACATGCATAATTTCATTCATTTGTAGTAGATAGTTTGCATTCATGTAGGTTCAAATTTCTAGTTTCTAAATTCATGCATATCTTAGGAAATGATGTGTTTTAAGAGTTAGTTTACATCATAGTATACATGCTCAAACTATAAAAACAATATCTCATACATAGCACACAAACAGAACATGAAATCTATACCAATTTTCATGTGTGAAACACTTTTTTTTTATTAAAAGTGTTGTCAAGCTTGGTGTGATAGGTGATTTTTTGATTCCAACATATTTGATCATGTTTAGGCATTTCTTCCCATGCTCATGCATAAAGAAACATGTCTAGACCCTTTTCATTGCATCTAGTCCAAAAAATCTGCATGAAACTCAATTTCTAAAATGTTGTGAAAACTAGTTTTGGTGCATTTGTTGTCTAGTTTAGCTTGAAACATAAATTTTGAGCGTTTGGAGTATTTGGCTCAGTTTTATCAATCATTTTACAAATCTCTACATATCAAAACATGTTTAGCTTATTCACATTGCATAAAACTAGACCTTGGAATATCTAAGACCTAAACCACAAGCTAGATTAGTCTAAAATAGGCTATAACTTAAGTATTGAACTTTTTATGTATTTCAGTCAATTCTATATGTTTCTTTGTATTTAAGCATGTTTGTTTAGTGTATAGGATCATGTTTAAGCCATTAATTATCACATTCCATGCATTTTATATATTTTGACCCATTAAGTACATTCTAGGTTTTCTAGTCTAGCTCAAATTGGGAATTTCATTCTACATTCATCCTTTTGATAAATTTTCTATTTTAGCAGTTCATTTGCATCATATTAAACATGTTGACATGATAGGTCCATTCATTTATGCACTGCTATATGTTTTGAGCCATGATTGCACAAAAATAGGCATAATTAGCATGGTTTTCTCTTTTGAAAATTGTGGTTTGGATAGTGTTTGTGTGAGTTTGTGGCTACTAGACAATTGTGATCATTCTTTCTGCATATTTCCTTGTATTAGAACTTTGTCACAGCATTCACAGTTGAAGGAACTCAGAATTCATATTGACATGCATAATTTCATCCATTTATAGTAGATAATTTGCATTTATCTAGGTTCAAATTTGCATATCTTAGGCAATCTTGTGTTTTAAGAGTTAGTTTGCATCATATTATACATTCTCAAACTATAAAAACAATATCTCATACATAGCACACAAACAGAACACGAAATTTGCACCAATTTTCATGTGCTATGAAACACTTTTTTTATATTAAAAGTGTTGTCAAGCTTGGTTTGATAGGTGATTTTGTGATTCCTGCATATTTGATCATGTTTAGGCATTTCATTCCCATGCTCATGCATAAAGAAACATGTCTAGACCCTTTAACCTAGAACTACACATGACAGAACTTCATTTATATGCATTGGTGCATTTTACATTAAATTTTGTATTATCTAGTGAGCACATGATTTTAATAAATTTAAGGTGGGTCAATTTGTCTTAGATCACAATTTTTATACTCATGCACATATCTATCCTTTTTCTTTTTGTCGACAGAGTTGCATCATCTGAGATCCTAGCTTGGCTTTTTTGTTGGTGAGTAGGTTAAAGTTCTAGTCCTGAAGTCACACTATCCTCATAAAACTTCTTTAAGGCACTAGATTGTTGACTTTTTTTTACTGATATCTCTTATTTTTGGGTGCATCCATTTGTTACTATTTAAAATTCTGATACACACTTACCACTTATTATATATTATATATGTAAGAAATAAATACTATAAACACTACGATAGTTAAATAAATTATATATGTAAGAAATCTAAATAATAATAAACTTATTTTTGATATGGCATTGGTATGAATGCCTTTTCAAAATTCATCCATAAACACTATTTTGCTTTCCTAATTCATCTTGGGTGGATCTTGTATGATGAAGTTAATTATCCTTTGCTAGAATCTTTTTCAAGGTCTAGGTTTCATGTATTTTATTTATTGTTACTAAGTTTCATGTATTTTATTTATTGTTACTAAGTTACCTTTGGTGTATTCATCACTATTGTTATTTTAATATTGAGAACCCCTTGCTTTTCTTCAAACATGACTTTACACCCTACACTTTATAATTTAATGCATTATAGATGTTTCATTGTATTTATCAGTTGCTAGTAATTTGATCCTTGCTATTATGTATACCTATATTAATTGGTCAATGGGGTCAATGATCTGTCTCTTTTTGTATTTATCGCATTTGTAAGTTACGCTAGTCCTATTATACTGAAAAAACATAGATACATGAGCATAAGTATCGTTACTTCTGGTGTAAATCAAAATTAGATTTTTTCCTTCCTTTTATTCATGACAACATAAAGATATTCTAATATATATGTATCTTTTTAAAATACACAAATCATGACTTCATTTCCTTCAAGTCGTGGTTGGATGTATGATAGGATGTATAAGGGTAGAAGAGGTTTCATACATACTTTCGTAGTTGGGGTTGAAGAGTATGTCAAAATAACCTGTCAATAAAAAAGTTATGTTAATGAAAGGCAACTTAAATGCCCATGCAATAAATGTGAGTGTACAAGGATTTATGATATTCAAACAATCAAGGTCCACCTCTACAAGCATGGTTTTATGCATGACTACTTTATTGGAATTGATCACAGGGAATCCATAGAGTATAATTTCCATAATGTTCATGATGCTTCAGGAAGCAGTATACATGTGACTGAAGATGAAACAATTAACTCGATGCATGACATGTTGTGTGATGCTCTTAGACACCATGGGTCATTTGAAATACCAGAAATGAACTTTGAAGAGTCTCCAAATGAAGCAACTCAATGATTTTATAATCTATTAGTTGAGTCAAATGAACCATTATTTGAAGAGTCATCAGAGTTTAAATTATCAATTTGTGTTAGAATTTTAGCATGCAAGTCGAATTGGAATGTACCTAACTAATGTGTAGATTTTATAACAAAAATGCTTCGAGATATAATCCCAATGAATAGAGCCCAGAAAATTACTATGATGCTAAACGATTAGTATTAAGGCTTAGACTGACTACTAGAAGGATTGATTGTTGCATACAAGGTTGCATGCTATTTTATGACAATGGATATGGGAAAAATGATGGAGCACTTATCCGCTGCAAATATTTTGATATGCCTAGGTATCGTGATCGCAACACAAGAGCAAAAGCAAAAAAGCTTGTTCCGGTGAAGACAATGTTCTATTTACCTCTAATTCCAAGGTTGTAGAGATTGTTTGCATCAATGAAAATTGTTGGTCACATGTCTTGGCATCACGAAAATAGAAGTAGCTTGGGTGTGTTACGTCATCCCTCATATGGTGAATCTTGGAAGCATTTTGATTGGGCATATCCAGACTTTGTAGCCGATCCACGCAACATACGCCTAGGTTTATGCTCTGATGGATTTAACCCATTCACTCAATGAGCAATCCCTTATTTTTGTTGGCCAGTAATTGTCACCACATACAATCTTCCTCCTGAAATATGCATGACAAAGCCATTTATGTTCTTAAATTGTCTAATACCTGGTCCACGCAATCCAAAGGCAGGAATTATGTGTATCTTGAACCTTTGGTGGACGATCTAAAGAAGTTGTGGACTGATGTAGAAACATATGATATTTCAAGAAAGAAGAATTTTATCATTAGAGCCAGTTTAATGTGGACTATAAATGATTTCCCTGCATATGGGATGTTATCTAGTTGGGGTACTTAAGGTAAATTGGCCTGTCCACATTGTATGGAGCATTCAAAAGCCTTTACATTAGAAAATGGGTGGAAAATTGCTGGTATGACTCACATCATAGGTTTTTACCTAGAGGTCATGCATTTAGAAAAAAAGAAAAGCCTTCTTAAAAGGGAAAGTTGAAACCGATGGCCTACCACCTACAATGACGCCTGATTTGGTTTGGGGAAGAGTAAAGGATTTACCAATGGCCACAAAAAATCCTCGTTTGCCAAAATTACAAGGATATGGCTAGTTTCATAATTGGAAGAAAAAAAGTATATTTTGGAATCTTCCTTATTGGAAAGATAATCTCTTACGATACAACCTAGATTTCATGTACATAGAAAAAAAGTTTCTTTGACAATATATTGAACATTGTCATGAATGTCAATGGTAAAACAAAAGACAATGAGAAAGTAAGGATGGATCTCGCTTTGTATTGTAGTCGTCCTGACATAGAGCTCAAACCGCTAGCTAATGGCAAAAGGTTTAAGCCAAAAGCCAATTACTCTTTAAGTATAAAGGAAGCAACATTAGTTTATCGTTGGATAAAAGAATTCAGGATGTCTCTGATGGTTATTCATCAAACTTGGCAAGATGTATTGATGTTGAAAAGGGAAGGATACATGGGATGAAAAGCCATGATTGTCATGTGTTCATGGAGTGCTTATTTCCTATTGCATTTAGTATATTGTCAATGCATGCTTTGAATCCCTAATCGAAATAAGTCATTTCTTTAAAGACTTATGCTCTACGACATTGAGGCATGAAGATTTGGTTAAAATGGAAGAAAGAATTTCACTAATTCTTCGCAAGTTGGAGAGATTATTTCCCCCTGCCTTCTTTGATTCAGTGGAACATCTCCCAATTCACCTTGCATATGAAGCTAGAGTTGGTGGCCCAATTCAATATAGGTTGCTGTATCCTTTTGAAAGGTAATACATGATCAATGTATTTCATATAAAATGCATTTCTTTAACTATTGCGAAGCATGACCCATTTATTATATTTGTATAGATTTTTGGGAGATTCAAAGCGATCAATAAAAAATAAGGCAAGGATTGAAGGATCAATATGTGCATCTTACATACACCGAGAAACAACTTATTATTGTTCCCATTATTTCAAAAGTTATATGTTGTCAGTGCAAAGTAGTAGAAATGAAATGGGAGTTGAAAGCCATCAATTCATTGGTTAACCCAAAGAGAATGGGATTCGGTCCATGTTCATGTGTTGATCAATTGCCAAGAAGTGAAACCATACCTTGAGTAAATATTTTCCAACTATCCATTCCTTTCTTATAATAAAATTAACTCTTTTATTAAATTAACCTTCTGAATGACTTATTTGAATAGGTCATTCCTTCAATCTCAGGACTCAACGGCCTCTAGTCGCATACATGCTGATTTTCCTAAATGGTTCAAGAATCAACTATGTACTTGAAAATAAATTAACTTCTTCAATATTTAATAAATAAAATGACATTGAGTTTATGTTGTAATGTACGTTTACAATGAGGCTTTAAGTGTGACAAACCAACACTTGAGAGATTTATCATTAGGTCCTTTTATCGAGGTTGAACAATGGCACACATTATATGTTAATAGGTATCAGTTCCACACTGATGCATGGAGTCAAGGTAAAAAGACAATAAATAGTGGGGTTTATGTAAAAGGGCTAACAGGCGAAGGTGAAGATGATTTCTATGGGGTCATTAAACACATATACAAGATAGAGTACAATACTTCAAGCACTTCCAAGAAAGTAATTGTATTTTATTGTGACTAGTTTGATCCATCATGAAAAGGTACAAGAGTGGACTCTAAATATCTTGTTAATATTCGGATGGATAAAACATATGTGCCATATGATCCATTTATAATTGCTCATAATGTAAGACAAGTATACTATGTCTCATATCCACCACCTCGAGTAGATAAGTGTGGTTGGTGTGCCGTAATCAAAACAAAACCTAGAGGTCGCATAAAAGCTATAGATGTAGATGATGGTGTGCCTTACCAACAAGACCAAGTTTCACACGTTAATGAAATCATAGAAGTTGAACCTATTTTAACCTTCGAAGATTCAGAAAATGGTGTTCAAGACAATGATGTGAAGAAGAACATGATGAAGTAGAATTTGATGATAATGAGTCAAAAGAAGACAATGAACAAAAGAAGACAATGAAGAAATGGAATTGGATGATGATAGTTCTGAATAGACGTACTCTCATCATTTGTAATCAGTTAATGTTTGGAATGTTTGTTGTTAGATTGGACTTTTGTATGTGAAAGGCCTGGCTTGTATTAAATACTTTTGGATGACTGTAATTCCTCTTGTATACTTATTACACTGTATAGCACAAGCAAGACTAGTCTAAAATAGGCTAAAACTTAAGAATACCATTACGCTAGTTGCTGGAATAGAGTAGAAAAATACACTACTGAACCTTAAAAAAAAATTTGACTGTCTAAAGCTAAGACACCATTGTCCAACTACTCTAAAAATGTATAAATCTAAAATTGCACTAAATCCATATAAGCAAGTGTAAAGAAACTCTAAAAGCAAGTTTTAAATGCCAAAATCACACTTAATACATTTATGAACTATTACTTGCAACATACCTATTAATATTTAAGTAAATTTAACTATGAATATAAGTTTTCTATATCTCCTTAAATTTTAATATTTTAGTTTGCCTTTGCTTGCTCTTTACCGAGTTTACTTATTTTATTTTGTAGTTTAGAGCAAACAAGATCAAACTCCGCAAAACTGATTCATTGCCAAGGTTAGTAATGGCAATATTACTATATCATTATGATAATATTGGTTCTCATATCTTTAGTCTAAAAATGCTTTACTTTTTTGTCATTTACCTATTTTCTATAAATCCTTCCTATTGACATTCACTTTATGACAAATCTTACAGATTAGAATTTTACAACTCTGATAGGCCTGAATGTAACAGCCATAGTTTCCATATACCAAATTGCTTCAGGAATAGAAAAAAAAAGGTCAGATATAGTGTATATATTATTTGCATTGATAGTTATAATTTTTTGTGTTATCAATATGTTCAAAGTGGTTCTAAATGTACTTAGTTTACTTAATTTTTCTATTTTTCCATGTGTCATTTTTCATTTTCTTTATGATTTAACGTTTACTGTTTGAAATGTAATGAGGTGTGTGTTTTTGGTCTTTTAAAAGTGGAAACGTTGGCCTAAAAGAAGCAAGTGACATATGGCAGAATCACCTTATGCTTAGCTTTGGTTATTGTAAATTTTATCCATTAAACGACCATAGTGTTATTGGTACTGAGATTCAATATTATGGGATTAGACATTGCCCTTTATTGTAAGTTGTTTCTTTTTTCTGGATGAACTTCTATTTCATTACAAAAGAGAAACAACAAAGCCTGTTTCTCATTAGATGTAATATATACATCAAAGAATGCCTTTTTCTTATAAAACCTAAACCACAATGCTTTATACTAGATAAACTAGTATTAAAAAATGTACACTAACTATTAAGTTGTGGAACCTGACTATTAAAAAAATTTATATATAACTACTGTTTACATAATCTTTTCAAAATGTATACATAACAAAAAGTTATCCAAAACTTGAATCTTATTTATTCTAGTAATTTATTGGTTCAAAGTTAAATCTCATAATCATTGAGTTGATAGAACAAATTTATTTGTTTAAAGTGATTTAAGATTTTGTTTACTTCTCCTCCATCATACTCATCAAAACTCTCTTGTTTTTCCCCTAACACTTGGTGCATAGCATAATAGTATATGTTCAAAATTTAGGTGTTGTTGATTTTTGCTAGTGAACCAATTGTAGAAGATTAAGCAACTATCAATTAAAAAATGTGTGGTGAGGTTTCAGCATCATTACAACAAAAGCAACAAATAGAGACGTTTATGCACCCTCTTAATCTAGGATTCTCATTTTTAGGAATTTGTTTGTATTACAATCTCTAGAATGAGAGGAGGATGAAGAAATAGATACACTTCCTTAATACTCAAGAGCTAAAGAAGGACACTTTTGTATAAGACTAGGACGAGTAACACAATGTCCATTATGTCTGAAGTCCTTGATTAATGCTTCCAACATACAATTAAAAAAAATCAGACTATTGCCATTATTCAATATAGCTGGCCTAGTTCTCCTGGACTATTGCCATAAGGTTCTTCAAACTAACCTATATAAAGAGGAAAAATAGAATGCTAAACGAAAATCTACATATAAGAACCTAGAAACTACACTACTTAACAGCCAAATAGAGCACAAAAATAGACTAACCTTAAAACAACAACCTTAATCTATCTAGATTCTAGACTACTTCCTACAACTCTAAAAGTGTAAAATGAGACTGCAATTATTATAATCACTATTTGCTAATAAACTTAGTAGATGACTAAATGTGATTATTTAGCAGAGTACAAAATCAAACACCTGAATAAATGTGAAGCCTGAACCCTATGCATCCATTATAGAATCTCTTTGTTGTTTTGAATCTTTGTTTACATGGAACATTAATAAATATTGGCTTTTAACCAGTTTGACTCCTCTTCAACTGCGAAAGGTGTCTTGAGAAACAATTATTTGCCTCCTTTCTTTGGAAAATTGCTTGCACCATTCAACTTTATTCTTGAGGAAACTACACCTTGAAGTTTATAAACATGTAAATAGTTTACTAACATTCTGAATATTACAAAAGAAAATTTGCTACTATTTTCTGCAGAAATATTGAATTCACCCTAAAAACTTGAAAGAAACATTCTTAAACTGAATATGATTTATGTAGCAGCTTCTCCTAGCATACTTAACCACTAAGTTATTAATCTGCTTAGATAATGGGAAGCTACAATTGTCAAATAGTTAATTTACAAGTTTCTGACATCATTCGAGAGTCAACAAAACAAGTCTCAGATTCTCTTTTCAAATCAAATGAAGGAAAATCCATTATTATGAGTTGAAAATCAGAAAAATATTACAAAGATTATTCAGGTTCTGTATTGGACTTAAAAATCCAAGTATTTAATGGTTTCTGGTACTAAGGAAACCTTAGTTGTGTGGCTTTTAGAGCAACAATGTTCAAACCACAAGTATCTCGAACGACATTCCCTCTAATTTTTGTGGACCGTGATGGATGTTGATATGTCTAATTGCTTGCCCCACTTTATGATATAACTAGTGGATACTACTAATAACCATTGCTCTGCTAAAAAGAGAAATATACCCCACCTTTCTACATAATTTGTGAATATTTATTATATTAAAGACAGTCAAAGCAAAACGAATAAAAGAGCAAACTTGATTTTATCATAAAAGTTTCTCTTGAATAGCAATAACTTGGCCAGCATAGGGAGACATTATACAATGTTGAGTTTCTTGTTTGAGCTCAACCATGATACAAAAAGCAAAAGATGTGTGTTAGATATCAAATATCATGTGCATTTCTTTAGCTATAATGATTTTTTGAAATACCAGACATTATTACTTTAGCTATATCTATCTGCTCTTTCCATTTGGCTACTCTACTTAGTAAATAAATAAGTGAAAATAAAAAAGCTAAACCTTTTCACATTTGTTGATTCACTTATAATCAAGCGTAACAACTTAGAAAACCAAAAAACAAGTTTGAAAAATAAATAAATAAATGAAGGCAAGGGATATCACAAGTTCTAAAAGGGCATCTAGACAAAAAAAAAAAACAGTAAAGATAAAGCTTTGACTTTGGTTTCCTCAATGGAGCATTAAGAGCTTCAATTTCCTCCCTAAAGGGTATAGAAATAGCAAAAGTTTTCTTCTTAGGAGTTTTGTACTCAAAATTTGTCTACCTAGCAATCTCAGTCTACAAAAGCAAAACCCAACAATTCACAAATTAGAACAAAAATGTATTTAATTCCTAACACTAAACCTTAAAACATAATTTCACTATCCAAAGCTAAGACACCAATCTAGAACAACTCTAAATATTTATAAATCTAAAACTGCACTAAATCAATATAAGAAAGTGTAAAGAAACTCTAAAACAAGTTTTAAATGGCAAAATAATGCTAAGAATGAACTAAAGTTCTAAAATCTACATAAAAGTAATGCTAACAGGTGAGAATATCACTCTTTCTATAACTATGGTATTTAGAGTGGACTTTATTGCTTGGTCTGATTTTCGGACACAATAACGTTCTAATTTAAGGCTTATTGGTTAGTAACTTTTGCAAAATGAAAAAGGACGTGACAGAGGGCCTAGTTTTGTTTTAATATTTTGAGCATATGCTTCGCTTTATGGTTGGTCTGTATCTAAAAGTCTCACATATGTGGAGTCCATGACTACTATATTAATTGGAAAAGAAAATAGCATGGCATTCATATATATTAAATTGGACTTGATATTGGCATGCATGTGTGAGTCTGGGTGCCTTTTATAGAGTTAATTAATAGGTATTTTCATACTGCATGAACTGCTTTCAGCCTAAAACTAAAAAAATGAAAATAGATGTGGCTTGACCCCTTTAATGATGGATTCCCATGAGGTTTTGAAACTACATTTATCTAAGGGAACTATAGGCTCTAAGCCATTTTACTCTTTACGTTCCATATTTGTTTGAGCCCTTTTGCCACCCACCATTTGTCTTAGGCTCTGATAAGAGGGGACTAATTTCATCCTTGTTTATTTTCTTCTTTGCAGTTCTAGATATGTCATCTAGATGTAATAAGGACATTCCAACTGAAAAAAAAAGGGCGAAAGGGGACAATGAAAGGAAGACGACCAAAATATGTTCTTAAGTTATCATTACAAAAAGCACTTGTACTTGAATCCCCTACAAATGTTGTTCCAATTCCTTCCCGACCATCAATAGCCGAATCGACCCCTTCTCAACCCTCGATTGATCAACCCATGCCATCCCAACCCCCCATTATTCAACCCATGCCTTCCCAACCCCCCCTTGTTAACCCTGTGCAACCTCATATTAATGAACCTATACCTTCATCTATGTCATCCCAATGTGTTGGTGCTAGATTGACATCATTGTCTTTCCCGTCCAGACAAAATGATTCACCAACCTCAATACCCTCCCAACTTATTAAGAATGTACTTCAGGAAGACCAACACATGTCTACTGAAGCAGGTGACCATCCATAAATGTTCACGATGACCCTCTTATTGGTGCAGTGCTTGAAATTATTGAACCTTGTAATGATGGGTAATAATCAAGACTAGTTGAAATTGTTTTTTCTTTTATATTATATGGGTTTTTGATATTGACATCATATTTTTCACTAATGTGTTTGTATTTTTAGGTTTTACCCAAGTAGAGTTGCATCCAAGGCAATCACTAAGACAATTAAGCAACAATATGTTGAGCCATGGTTGACTTGGGGTGCAATGAAAGATGAAGAGAATGAGGTGTTCTTTCAAAGATTTAAGGCAAGTTTATGTTTGTAACATACCCCTAATAAATTTCAATTATGCATATTTAATTTCTTTTCATATATTGTTTATAGGCATGATTAATGTCTTAACTAAATTATCTCTTAATACAGAGAAAGGTTACTTGGATACCTAAACATGATGAGATGATTAGAAAGATTTTCAACACAAAGGCCTCTCGTAGACTTTTCGAGATGTTTATTAAAGCAAGAAAAATTGGGAAAAAACCTAGTTGGATGTTTGGTAGAGTATGGAACAGTTTGCTTGCTAAGTGGAACCAACCTAACTTTTGATCAAAGAGTGTTCGTAATGCCAAGAATCGAGCATTTGAGAAGGGTGGATGTTTGCACACAGATGGCTCAATCACCATCCACGAGCATGTCATTCGCTTGGTATGCACATTAAGAAAGCTTTGTTATTCAACTTGATTACTATTTTATCATCATTAATTAGTTTTTTTATAGGCACAAGAGTTAGGTCGTTTTGTACATTTTGATGAGGTTTTTCACCAAACTCGTGTTCGGAAGAATACCATTGATTTTGTTAATGAAAGATCTAAGAAGACATATATAATTTTTCTAACTTCTTACATCTTTCCTCCTTTTTTAATATAGAAATTGGCATTATATAAAATGTTTATTTTGAATAACAAGAGGAATTTCATACTATATTTTCTCAAGTAAGATTTGAGGCTGCTTCTTATGGTGGAGGAGAAGAAGTATTCCCATTGGACCCTATTGAGGAAAAAAAGTTAAGGAAAAAAAGTTGGTTGGTTGTTGTTGGTGGCAAAAATCCTAAGGGACGAGTATATGGGGTTGGAAAACTGAATGAAAGAAATAGTTGTGGGGAATCCTTCACACAATAAGCATCTACCTCTACTACAATTGTGGATTCACAAAAATTCAAAGGTTGGAATAAGAGATTCGCCAATCTAGGGAGGAGTTTCATCAATCTAGGGAGGAGAATCAACGACTTCATAGAAAATTAGAATCCCGACTTTTTGTTGTTCTCCCTCTTCTCCGTCTCGCCGCACAAACCATTTTTCAAGATGCTGAACAGTCGCAAAATGAGGATCAAAACCAAGATGATGCTCAGGAGGGTGTACAACATCATGGACAAAACTTATCTCATTATGCAGATTATTAGTTAGTAATTTAGTTGTAGGACTTGACCTAGGGCTATTAGTTAGTTTTAATATTTCAGTACTTCAAAATATGTTGAATTTCATTTTCTGTTTTACTTTTTAATTGTATCTTAATCTTGTTTTGATGTGATGATGGATATTGCTTGACTTGTTTTGATGTGATGATATGGATATTATTGAAACTTCTATAAATATTATTATTATATTTGAAGGTGTTGTTTTTGGTTGTTATTGCCAATAATGTGTATACATTTTCAAATACAAGGTGTATATGTTCTAGGGAAAATTGTATGGGTTGTTACAAAATTCAATTTTATTATATTTCCTGTTTTGCAGTTACCTACGAAAAATTGCATATGTAAATTACCTAAGAAATATTTCGTAGGTAACTTTGTAAATAAGTTACCTATGAAATATTTCATAGGTAATTTACATACGTAGATTTTTGTAGAATTACCTACGAAAACTTTCATAGATAAGTTATCTACGAAAACTTTGGTGGGTAAGTTCGTAGTTAACTTACCTACGAAATTTTTTGTAGGTAATTTGAATACTTTTTCCACACCTAGATTTCATAGGTAATTCCCACGCCAGGATTTTGTAGGTAACGTTCGGAGGTAATTTATCTACGGACATATTCTCGTAGATAAAGTTACCTACCACCAGCAGCTTACCTACGAAATTTTCTTCGTAGGTAATTCGTAGATAATATCAAGTTACCTACGAAAATTACCCATTACCTAAAAAATTTTGGTATAGATAATAAGCATATTTCTTGTTTTGAAGTATGAATTAACTAAACAGGTGTAAATTAACTCATCTAGTTTCGTAGTTCTACCAAGCATATACATATGAGAACCTATTAGCATTTCGCTTGTTCCAAGTGTATGCAAGTTAAGTGCTTTACTACATTATACATGGTCTAAGCATGGACATATGAAGATTTACTTTTTCACATACACAAAAAGATTATTGGATCAGGCAAACTAACAAAAAATGTAATTAAAGATTAAGATTGAATTATCAACAAGAAGTTTAGGACAATCCTAACATAACATTTTATTGTACATAACCTTAATACTAACTATGAAATTACAAGAGAATCAATTGATAGTGTCTAGTCTTCCAAGTGGAAGACCACCCACGACATGAAGGGAAGTTGCGTGAATGGATGAGGTGATCAATTAATGATCAAAGTTATAATAGAGGTCATTTTTTATAGAAGTACTAAACAAACTATTGTTATTGCTCAAATTCGCAATTAGCCATATGTTAAACCCTTAGTCGCATCAAGTTTAAAAAAAATTCCAAAGTTTGCCCCTAATGTAGTATAGATTCAACTAGGATGTCAATACAAAAAAAAAAGTCCATTGGGGAGAAAATGTAAAAGTAAAACATGTATTAGGAATTTATATGCAAGATGAAAATAGAAAGTTGGTGCAACGAAAATGAACTAACAACAAATAATACAATTCATAATTGTGATCGGATTAGAATAACAATGAAAAAGGTGGATTACAATGTAAAGTTGGACCCAAATGATAGAACTTATGTAAACAAAATGAAAAGGGAAGTAAAGAACTAATTTAATTATAGAACTGCAGTAAAACTATTGAAAAACAATGATAATCATAAGATAATTGATAAAGAATTCAACTATGAATGAATTGGAGAATTAATATATTTTTTGTATAATTATTTTATTTATATCATCTATACCAAACCCTCCTTTTTACTTTTATTTCACACTTTTATACTTTCTACATATGTTTATAAGTGTTGGATTGTTGAGATTCCTATTGAATTCGCTTGGAGACAAATTGGGTTAAGTAACCTTGTATTTATTTAATATTTTGAATAGAGTAGACAATCTAATCCTATTTAATTTGATCATAGAAACGACAGTGATCACAATGCCTTACATGATATAAATATAGTTGTTATAATTGGTGTAACACTACAAAACATTAACATGTAATTGATTAAATTTTGAAACAATCAATTAAAACATTGAGCTTCAACCAAATAAACTATTGTTTCTATAGATAATCAATTAAATTCTAATAGCATGCCAATCAATATACATACAAAAAAATTGATTATTTCACCATATAATTAATTAAATCGAAACATTTAAAACAACATTGAACAATCAATTACTTGCAAAATAAGAGCCAGGCCATGCTGGAACCAAAATTAATCTTATAATTTTAACATCTAGTACATTAATCATAACGTATGTAATCAAATAAGAATTCATTCAAGACATTTAAGCAAAATATTAACAATTAGAAATCTCACATAATTTTTGTAGGAACTTCTTGATCTTTAAATCTTCTTGAGCTCTACCCTGTGAAACAAATGATCCATTTAGACTAGGTCCACAAAATGAATTTGGATCCTGTTAGTGGTTTCTTTTTCGCCTTTAGAAATTCATGCATAGCTTCCCTTGGACACTCCAACTTTTTCCAAAATAACATTTATTAAATGTGTGATCTCTCTTCATGCAATAAAATAAGGTTGGAGAAGTATATTAAGGTTTCATGCAAGTTTTGAAATCTCATTTCTTTATGTTTTTATTAGATGCATAGTATAAACCATTAGACGATTAGTGAAGTGTTGATATATTAAAATATTGACAATTATTTGATTGCATCAGTGACAATAATCACTAAGATCATAAACTTAGATAAGAGACAAAGTGTTTGTTGAAAGGGGGAGCCTTTCATCCATAAATGAAGAACAATTTTGATGATGTCTACTGATCTAGGATAAAACATAGCTTGGTCCAGTTAGGATATGCATTAGGCAATTAGTTTCTCTTTATCAAAT
>Ga0214544_1004713_pt1 | contig 27167 bp, 11 predicted proteins | sample CNSS3metaG_FD_160074 | JGI IMG/M metagenome (GOLD analysis project Ga0214544, IMG submission 160074) | Root nodule microbial communities from cowpea collected in UCLA plant growth center, Los Angeles, California, USA - CNSS3 | ecosystem: Host-associated > Plants > Roots > Nodule | place: USA...
ACAATTCACCTTCAACAAGAACATAACCACAAATAAAACTGTAAACGCCCACGACATAAGAAATAAAAATTGCAGGAATTTCCCTAATCTTCTCTCTGTTTGCAATTTCTTCTTCAACTTCTCATTTCTCTTTGTCAATTCTAGGATAACTTTGTCCCTATCTAAGCAAACTTCATCTTCCTCTACTATTTTTCCGTTGTTCGCTTCAATTTCAGATTCTTTACCTTCGAATTCAGATTCATCTTCTTTAACCCACTCAAAAAAGTTGCAGTGTGAATTGGACTGCAAAACGAAAATATTATAGCATTTTCGTACATAAATAACAAGCAAAAGTGATGGAAATTGATATACTTACAGCCCAATTTCTACATCTCCAAAACAATCTGCCCTTATTCTTCACAGTAGTTGCCTTTAGGAGCAATAATCTTTCCTCACACCCACATACTTTTTATGCTATTTCCGAAGACGAGCCACAACTCTGCGACATTTTCGAACCAATCTTCCTCTGCGTAAAATTGAAACCTTTGCTTCCACTCTTCATAACTGACTCCAGATGATTGTTGTTGCCTTAGTTTCCCCAACACGAACCAATCTTCCTCTTCAGTCACACTCTTTAGCACATTACCACTGTTCCAATCCCGTTCCAATCCTCCAATTGCAATATTAGGGTTCAAATCCTGTATAACAAGCTTATGAGTAAAATAAAGTAATTAACTTTTATTTTGCCACGTTTCACTGTAGCTTAATTGACCCTTAAAATAACGGGTGACATGGAACTCCGTTTGCCAGCTCAAAAAAAAATCTAATGGCGTGCTAAAATAGGGACCAATTCCACGAGTTTCAGAAGATGAGGGACCAAAATAGATTAAAGTTTGAAGGAGGGACCAAAACCAAAAACGCTCAATAGTTTGAGGACATAAAACATAGTTAACCCAATTTCTTATCTAAACATAAATATTTGTGAGGTATAAAAGTACCATAAAAGTAAGTGAAATCAAAATTAAACAAAGAACAACAACACAAAACAAACAAATGAATGACATAAATGACAACATTAAGTAAAATGAAAAAGGATTTTAGGTTACTTCAAGAAGATGTAGTGAGAAAATGAATTCTGAAACAGATTCTTGAAATTATATCTACCACTTGAAGAAAAAGATATCTTCCTTTTCAGAAAAGGATTAGATTTTGTTTATTATACCAAAAAACAAAACCAAGGAATGAAGGTAGAAACACACAACTTTCTACCATGTTCAAAACCCCTCTTGAAAAATGTTTTTACACACTATGTATAACCTAACAAATGATTTTAAAATTTAAAAATAAACATGTTTGCAACACTTGACCAATTATGATGATTGGATGCAGTGATGGTGTTAATAAATTATAGATTAAAATATATATTTGGTCCCTATTTTCATTTAGTTTTGTCATTTTAGTTATAATATTGTCTTTTTATTCTATCAGGTCCTAATTTTATTTTTGTGAATTTATAATGCCACTTAAATAATTAACGGTGATGAACAGTGATGGTCATGTGTCACGTCGTAATTTTTTGTTTTTTTAATTCTTTTTTAATTTTTTAATAAAAATGTAAATTTTAATAAAAACATTATTATAACATATTTATATACAAATTAAATTTGGTCTCTATTTGGAGAGGGACAAAATTGTTTCATTTTAAAAATATTAGGACTAAATTAAACAAAAATAACGAATATAGGAACCAAATTGAATATAAACTCTGACACGTGACACGCGGTTGAGTTGACACGTGAACATTTTTATAACAATAAAAACAACTAAAAAAATATAAAAAAACCAGTAAAATCACGGAGTGACATGTGGTAGTCATTGTTCATGACCGTTAATTATTTAAATAGTGGTAGAAAAAAAAAGACCAAACTGAACAAAATTGACGAAAAATATGACCTGATTGAATAAAAATGGTTAAATATGTTTTTGGTCCTTTAACTTTCGGTGAAAATTTGAATTAGTCCCTCTGTGAAACTTTAGCCTACTTTAGTCTTCAAACTTTAGAAATGCATGGATTTAGTCCTTTTAACCAAATATCAAAATTTGTTAAATTTATTTGACATTTTAAACGCGTTTTATGATAAAATTTGAGTTAACATCAAAGCGAAAATGTGTCAAATACTATTATGAAATATGCTTGAAACATCATATAAACTTAACAAAATTTGATTAAAATAACTAAATCCATGCGTTTTTAAAGATAAAGGACTAAATTAGTCAAAAATTTTGAAAATAGATTAATTCCAAAATTCACTTAAACTTAAAAAACTAAAAACATATTTAATCTTAAAAAAATATTAGAATTAAGATGAGAAAACTAAAAGAAAATAGAGACCACATATCTATTTTAACCTAAGTTATAATGATGGGTCCCATTAATAGTATATGTTAGTACAGATCACCTTAGTTGACCAGTACAGAGGCGTTTGTGAAGCGCGGAGTACAAACAAGATAACTAATTTTGTTGAGTACTAATGTGCAGTACAAACTAGCTCACACATAAATGAATGGCTTTTGGATGTGAATGCAAAAGATAGATCTATTCTATACTTGGAGTGGCATGTTTCTTTAGGACTATGGTTTGGACGACTCACTGCAATTGCAAGTAATTTTTGGGTGATGACATTGAAGAATTTGGTTGCTACTTGTCCAATCCATAGTTTTAAAGGAATCAACCACTCCATAATTTTGGTTTCTGACAGATGAGGTAGGCTTTTTTCCACTGTTACTTCATAATTTTAATTGTCTGCATTGTTCTCTCTTTTATAATATACCTTTACTTAATATTTTCTCTTCTCTTACTTTTCTTGTATCGTGGGCTATTTGCTCTTTAGAATTTTCTTGGTAATTCTGAATCTTTTGATTCTACTCAAACAATTTAATGACAGTGATTATTCATCTGGTACAAAATTCATTTTGCTGCTGCTCCTAATTAGCTTTTTACAACAATATTTACAACTTATATGCTTGTTTTGACTCAATCAAATCATGCTTTCTTGTCAGGTTCATGCTAGGTATCCTCTATGTCACACACACACATGTTAGATTTATAGAAAGTGTTTCATCAGGAATATACAACATCAACGAGATCTGAGCCCAATCACATAAGACATTGACACCACTCTCAACCCAAAATCTCAAGATAATAGTTTTATGAATCTTTATTCTCTTATATAATGTTCTATTTTTTCATTTCTAACCAATATAAAACTTATACTCACACTTAAATTTTTAACAATATACGGTCAGATCACTGAAGGTGTCGTATCAATGTCGAAATCTTAAGCCAACAAAAAGACTACGTTTGAGAAAAAACACTGCATTATCAGCAGTATGTCTCTGTCATGAAATAGGCACAAAATATGATTTTAACATTGAATTAGTAAGAATTGCATAAAATAAGAATGATCAAAGAAAAGAAAACACAAAAATACAGGTTAATCAGATCAAGTAATTGAAAGAGGGTACAGAACAAGTTCAATGATTTAAAAGCCAATTACTTTGACACAATATTGATTGATAGGCATCTCACGAGCAGAACCAACCAACCAACAGTTGTTACAACCTACGAAACAAAGACTGATTGAAGCAAATAGTTCAATATTGCTATTCTACATAATGGAATTTGACAAGAAATGAAGAGAGAGATAAAGAAGAATACAAGCATGGCCTCTGTATACATTAAAAGAGAAGACACTGGAGTTGCTCTGAATCCCTTGAAAGCATAACTTTGGAGAAGAAGTTCACTGGTTTTTCCTCTCCATCATCCTCCAAAAATAAATGAGTCACCCAGAAGGGTACTTGGATTCTGATCATTCACAAAAATTTTCAACTTGAAAAGTTTAAATTCTTCTGACCTAATTTTCAAATTAAACACAACTTGGTGTTCAGAGATGTAAAGCTTTAGACTCTCTTAAAGGAATTTCAAAAGTGCAGTACACAATTGTATAGTTTCACAAATAAAGCTTCTTAGTTACCTTGTACAAGATAATTATTAATTAATTCTAATGCATTTAATTAGATGTTTTAGTCAACAGACGTCACCCCACGTAAACAAGGATCAAGTATATTTTTAGTCTCTGAATTTTTTTTATTCAAACTTGAAATTTGTCTTATCCAAAACTTTGATACACTTTTTTTAAACTTTAAAATGAATGAATATAGTTATTTAAATCCAATTACCCTTAACTTTTTTTGAGGTGTCCAACACATTTTCTAATATGAAATGCATTCGACATGTCAAAAAAGGTTAACTTAACTAGGTTAAAATGGATTTGTCAAAATGGGTTATAACCCGCCAGCCAACCTGACTCATCACAGGTTCAGGTCGGGTTGGGTTGAAAAAAAATTACAAATTTTAATACGGGTTAAAAATGAACCCAACCCACTAAGAACCCGACTCATTCGGGTTGAACCTGTGATGAGTCGGGTTGACTCACCAACCCACCAATAAATTTTAAATATTATATATATATATATATATATATATATATATATATATATATATATATATATATATATATATATATATATATTTTTTGTTTTTTTTTTTTTTTTTTTCTCTTTATATATATATATATATATTGCTAGTGAGTTTGCTTTTAGTCTTGGTTCTCATGTGCTAACCAAATATTGTTCTTTCATTCTTCTAGAAAATGTTGAAGCACTCATTTTAACACAAAATTGGTGGCATAGTTTTGAACTAACAGGTAACATTATTGTCAGTACTATAAAATTAATTTAATGATTTAATACTTAATCTTTTAATATTATTAGTCAACATTATTTTTGTTTTGTTTTATTGTAGACGGGGATAAAGAAGATGCTTCAAGAGATGAATACGTTGTAGATTTATCCATTCAAGACTCTAATACTATAGTTTGATAAGTGACAAGAATGATTTGATGTTAGATAGTAATTTTTATTTTTGTGATTTTGGTTTGCATTTGGAGTTTAACATAATTTGGGATTTTATTTGGATTGTATTGAAGTTTATTTAGATTTTAATCGGAATTATAATTTAGTTTTCTTGAGATTGAAGAAAAAAATTTTGTTTTTTTTTTTTTTTAATTAAGTGAGCCAGTGAGCCAACCTGTTTAACCCGCCAACCCGTGGTGGGTCACGTAGGGTTCGTTCTAATTTTGTTGGCTCGCTAATAAGTGAGCTGGGTTGGGTTGACGCACTAAGTGGCCAATCCGTTGCGGGCCGAGCCGGGTTGGGTCGAGTAACCCGTTTTGACAGCTCTAGGTTAAAATGATTATATTCATTCTTAGAGTATAGGGACCGAAATGTAACAAAATTTCAAACAGAGACGAATTATAATTTTGTGTCAAAGTGCATATATTTAAAACACAATTAACCCTAAATTATAATATTTTTAACATTATTTTATAGCATCTCTTTTTAATATGTATGTTTGTCAGGTAAGTTTTTTTTTTTTTTCACAGTACTTTTACTTCTCTTGATTATGGAAATAGAAAAGAGCCATAAGAGTATTATTTTTGTTGTACTATTTATTCATCATAACGTACAGATATTTTTTTAATCAAACAGTGTGGGAGTGGAATATATTCTGGATTAGCTTGGTGATAAAAGCAGAAGCAGTTTGATATTCTGATATAAATTAACGCATTCACATCTGCAATATTTATGTGGTTTTCCCCATTCATAAAACTTCACACCAGCCCTTAATTTAAGTAAAATAATCCATTTTCATTTGAATAACTTTAAAACATAGTTACTAAATACTTGAATCTTGGAATATTAAACAGAAACAAGTTGATGGTGGATGTTGAAAAGGAACCTCCAGCTAAGCCATTGTTCATATATTCTGCACCATTTCATATTTTATATTTTGCAATTGTTCCATAGTCCCATCACAGTGCAAAGTAGATTCTCAATGAAATTGTAGAAATTCAGGACCTACACCATAATAACCATACAAAATGTCTTCAGAATAAATCCTATAAAAACAACGTTCTTATCCTACCGCTATGCATTCCGGCATCGCATATTTAAAGTAGAATTCATACAAATCTCACCAAATTCATACCATTTAACAAAACCCCCTGTTAACATGTTCCAATAAACTTTTCAGTAAATATTCTTAAGTTTTCTATAGCCTAAAACTGATTTTTTATAAGTTAATCAGTAAACAACAATTAGTTATATCAATTGTTTTAAGAAATCATTTTTAATTTAAGTATATAAACTAATTTTAGTGGATGGAAATGTATATTTAATCCTTTTATTATTTATTTTTTCTTAGAAGTAATTTACTCAACCGGCTTCTATTAACTCTGAGTTGAGAAATAGTCATGTTTTTCTCTTTGCTTGAGCATGAAGTTAAGTTCAGGAATTCATATACATTTCTAGAATAATTTATTTTAATTCAAATGTTTAATATATATATATATTTATATATATATATATATACATATATATATATATATATAAGGTAATTATTTCTATTTTGAGGTTGACATTTAATTGTTATGCTTTTCTTTTATCTTTCTCCCTTTATATAAAGTATTTTATTCTCTCTTTTTTTAATATTTTTATTATTTCCGATAAATATTATATTTCTCTCTTATATCATTATTTCATTATAAAAAATTATTAAATAGCTTAGAGAAAAAAAATAATTAGTAGTTATATTAACTAAATTATACACAATTTTATAAAATAAAATTATTTGTATCTAAATTAGTCTTCATTATTAATAAAAAAATATAATTAATTTATAAACTAAAGTATAATAAATTGATCTCTAACCTTAATTATCAATTAACTACTTATTATTATTAATTCTAAATTACTTTCTAATTTAAAAATAAAGATTAATACCTAATAGAAATTTAATATTTTTAAGTGAGAGATGATAAATAAATAGAGGAAGATATAAAGACAAGAGCTAAACACATATTTGATTGGTATAATAAGGTTAAATTATGTCATTGGTCTCCACTTTTTTGTTGGTAAATCTCACTTAGATCTCTTTCTTTTTCTATGGATCTTAATTTAGTTCCTATTTTGAAATATTTGATGTCGTTAGTTCGGTAGTAACAATATTAAAGAGGTGTTACATGCTAGTTTCATGATTTTTTTTAATTTTTAATTTTTTTAATATTTTTAATTTAAAAAATAATAATAAAAAATTTTCACGTGTCAAGCTTACTTAATGTCGCATGAGAACGACAATGTAATGTAATAACAATGACAGTGTTACTGTACACCATTTATCATTGTTTTAGTCTCAATTTGATTTTATATTTTTATTTTGTCTTGTTCCCAATTTTATTTTTAAATAAAACAATTTTGTTCTCTCAAAATTGAAACTAAATTTAATTTTTATATAAATATATAATTTTTTATAATTTGATACTTTTATTAAATATTTTTAACAATATTAAGTTTTCTTAAATTTATATTTTACACTGAACTTTATTTAAAATTATTTTAAAGTTATTAATATAAAGTAATATTAATAGAAAAAAGTTCAAAATTAATTCAACTAACAAATATACTTAAATTTTCTTATTAATTTCATTTCATAAAATAAAATAAATTTATCATGTTTTTTCAAATTTTTAAAATTTAAAATTTACATTGAACTCTATTTGTATTTTATTACAACATACTTAAAAATGTGTAAAATTGAATAATTTCTATACAAATGTTTGAGTTGATTTAAAAATAATTTTAATCAATTTTGTAATAATTTAAAAAAATTGAAATCAATTTTAAATAAAATTTAATGTAAAATGTAAATTAAATAAATTTAATCTTGCTATAAAAGTATTTAATAAAAATGTTTGTATAACATTCATATAAAATTAAATTTGGTTTTAATTTGATGAAAGACTAAGTTGCTTCATTTTATAAAGAATTGGGACTAAATTGAAAGAAAATAGAAATGCAGGAACCAAATTGAGATTAAGGTAATGATACATGGTATTACAGTATCACGTGACATAATATAAGTTTGACACGTGACAAATTTTTATTTTATTTTTATAAAAAAAAAATAACACGTGACGATGCTTTTAATGTTGTTAATAGAGAAGAAATTGCATTAATTTTTTTAAAATCGAAACCAATTTGAGATTCATAAAAAAGAAATGAACCTAAGATTTTTAAACAAAAATAAGAAGAAAAAAACTAATTGAACCCTCTAATAACAAAATAGGGTAGAAAGAAATTGAAAATAGTGGTGGATCTAACACCAACTATTAAGTCCATACAAAATAAGGAAACAATGAAGAACAAATGTGCATTAAATTCATGATCAACGTTGCCCGATGACAATCAATTTAATGTAAAATCATTTTTGCATTACATCATGTTATTAACATATACACACACATCTTAAATCATTGAAAGAACACAACATTTGTCTCTTGTTTCCACGAAATTCCTATCATTACTGAAAACACACTCATGGGATTGACCTCATTACCTACCTTGACATTCAAGGCTCTGAACTCTACTTTTATTTTTCTCAAACTGAACATTTCTAAATTAATTTTAATTTTTACTTATTTTTATTTATGTTTTCCTTCCCTGATTTCTTCTAGGTTATAACTTAGGTAAAGTATAGAAACTCATCTTTTTCTCTACCAAAAAATAATCAGAAACCCTAAAAAGTAATGTGTGTAGTGATAGAAGTTGGACAATAATTTTGAACGATATAAAATAACAAATTTAAATTAAATATAATTTCAAAGTAAACTTCTTTTATCATATCATATCATATTTATCTGACATATGACTAAAATGATATGAAATAATTAGACATTTTTTAATTACCAACACATTGATCCATGCCAAAGAAAAAGCTTGACAAAAAATGAATCTAATATAAAAGTTGAGAGTACCTATAAGTTCGGCTCGCGAGTGTATGTATATATCTTCTAACCACATTACCTCGCTTATAAATAAGTGCTTCTCCGTTAGATTACAAGCAGCATCTCCCATTCCTCACCACCATAACAACACACACTACCACCATCTTCATAACACAGAAAAAAAAGAAAAAAAAAAAAAACAGAATCAAATGTCCCACCTTTCCCCTCGTAACTTCTTCAACAGAAGAAGAACTGACGCAGCCCATCAACCAACCTGGGAGCCATACCAAGCCCAGCAACACCACACCATGGGCCTCACACACTCCAACCCATCACCGCCGTTCATGGCTTTCCCCGCCGAGCCCGCACCGATCCTCAACTCGCACATAGAGTTCAAGGAGACTCCGGAGGCGCACGTGTACAAGGCTCACCTTCCTGGATTCAAGCGCAACGACGTGCGCGTGGAGGTGGGCGACGACAGGGTTCTCTGCATCGTTTGCGGGAAGAGCGTGGAGAAGGAGGAGCAGCGAGAAGGGTGGCACTGCGTAGAACTCTCCAGCGGCCACTTCATTCAGCGCCTCACTCTCCCCGAAAACTCACTCGTCGACCACGTCAAAGCCTTCATGGAAAACGGGATCCTCACCATTACTGTTCCTAAATACAACAAAGCCTCTCACGGTCGCGTCAGAAACATCAACATTTCTTCTCGTCCCTGAATGTTTGTAACACCTAAGTTTAAGAATTGAAACTCAACCGTTATCTTTGTACGAGAAACATGATGGTTATCTAAATAATAACTATAAGTTGTGTGCGTGAGTCTATGCTTTCAATTATGTTCGAGTATTGGATCAATAATTAGTTTGGGGGATTCATTACCTTCCAAACAAACACTTCCCATATGGAACTTGCAGAGACAAAGTAATTACTCACGCTGCTTTGGTGTATTTGTTCGGAGATTTATTTTTAAGAGATAATAGATTTAATACAAATGAATCCCAAGAAAATCATATATAAAAAATGGTTACATCATCTTTGGTATACAATTTTAAAATTCATATTTGAATTATTTTGTTTATATGCTATTTAATTTTTTTTATTTCTATTTCACGTAGAACTTTCTTAAACCGTTCTTGTATTCCTAACCTAAATCGTCTATGTAGAAACATGAGAAGGAAACCAACTTCTCCATGACCTCTGATCCGTATTTGTTTAAGGTTTCTCAAAATCAAATAATTTGAATTGGTGATGAACACTTATCATCAATGTTTTTTATCAACTTGTCTTTCAAATAAAAGAAGTTAAGAAGATCGGTGTCTATGGAATACACTTATGATTATGTTCATACATATAGTTTCTATTGGATTTCATTTTCACTATTTTTGCTATTAATTATTTTTATATTATTGCGTTATTTATCACATATGAGTTATTATCTCCTTTTCTCCCTTTTCTTTTTCTTCCTCTCATATAACAAAATCATCATAGGGTAAGACAGAATATATAGTCCCACTTGTTGGAAAACATGATAGAAACATATAGGGAAAAGAGAAATTGTAAAATCAATTGAAAAAGAAATGGCATCTGATGCTTCATTTTTTTAACGAAAAGTGTAACAATCATATAAACAATTTTGATTAATAAAAACGTATATAAATAATAATTTCACATATCTACTCCATGCCCACATGCACGAATTAAGAACTAAAATGGTGGATTTTATTGACTCTCATATCATGTACACGACTTAATCAAACTTATAAATTTTAAAAATTTATCCATTTATATAAAAATCTATTTCATTTTAGTAAAGCAGACACAGATACATACACACTGTGTCACTAACACAAAGAAGATTTGTTATGTCTGTTAGGTTAGGCCTTTTACATCGGTATATTAATTACGTCTATTACAATCTCCGACTTAAATTTATGAAATTTATGTGTCATGGCTGAATAATAAACGTGAGACAATAAACATACTATTTTTCAGTTTTTTTTTTCTCAAAAACTATACTAAATTTATGTCTATTTATCACTCCACTACATACACAAATTTACGTGTATTAACTAATGTGATAACAAACGTAAATTTATGTATATTAATGTACTAACATGTATAAATTCTTGAATTTTTTTTTATGTGTTTAAATTGAATTGGTTTTGCCAAGAAATCAAAACCTGAAAAATAAAAATTATCCAGAACAAAATATTCATTTCTAATATAACATTTTCAGTACATAGTAAACATTTCCAAAGTCAAAATAAATATTTATTAAATAAAGGTAATTTAACTTAAAACAAATAGCTAATCAAACCTAATCTATATGTTGAAGGTAGTTTGCCTACTCTTGTCGTATTTGGATCATGTCCCTTTGATATAGGTGAAGGATCCTTGAAGACCTAAAACAATGATACAATGTTATTATATAGTAGAGTTTCTCAAACTATATAATTCATGCACAAGTTATAAGTGTTTATCCTTGTCCAATTTTCATGAATTCCTGCCATAATGATAACTTTCATCTAATATGTATTGTATAGTACTTAGTTTCGAAGGAATTAATTTTCTTATTAGACTAAAATAAATGAAGGAAAAGTAACTATAATACAACTTCTACACAAAAAATAATTAATTTAAGGATTACATGTTATATAACCTTAGGATACATAATTTAAAATTTGCCTTTGTTTCTTTGACATAAAATGTTTTTCTTCGGCACAACTCTGGTTAACATGTTAGTTATAATTCGTATATACTAATTGTATGATATGAAAGATGTAACATTACTCTTGTAGTAAGTTCTTTGATTAGTTGTTGGGTTTCCTTTGAAGAGAATAAAACCAAATAATTAGGCAAACTTTAGCAACGAAAAATATTAATTTCCAATGTGATGACTCCTCCTCCAAGCTATAGGTGCCAAGCAAGATGGAGAAGCTATGTTGGATGCAAAAGCTATAAGGAAATGGGTGAAGTGAGGCGCAAATGGCGTAAGTGTGGTGGTGTTTGAGTGCTCTCAAGAGAGGTTGGGTCAATTCACGAGAAAGGATGGCTAGAGAAAACCTAGAAGGGGTGCTCTAACCTAAGTGACTTTAGAGACAAGTAATGACACAAATTTGGAAGCATTTCTTTACTAATCTCAAAAGTAGTTTTCCCATAGTGTGAGATGACCTCTATTTATAACCAAAGAAACCTAGAGGTGTCTCACTAAAAGAAAAGCAAAACTCTAATTTTCACTAACTTGGGGACCAAGGAAAACACGTATGTCAAAGGTGTCTTGTCAAACGGCAAGAGCATATGTCTCATGCACCAAAGGCGCAAAGACCATCATGCCCTCACCCTAAACAAGTGCCTCCTTTTAATGTTACCTCATTACTACCCTAGGCCCAAAGAAAATCTTAGATTATTTGGCCCATCATACAAGGCCCAACAGAAACCATAGACTACTTGACCAATTATACAAGGTCCAAAAGAAATATACTCTAGTAATTACAATCAATGGTGACCCAAGAAAATAGGAGCATGTATCCACCTATCACTGATGAAACCCACTCTTCTTGAATGTGCTTGGCCATGACCCTTGTGATTGGCCCCTTGGCTAAGGGTTTTCCATAACAATGAGACCTGCAATGGAAGACAAATGGTGATGAACCCTACTAAAAATGGAGGAAAATGTTTAAGGAAAATAAGCATGATTAGGAGGGAGGTTACTTCACCTTTCTTTTAAAAACAATTATTTTTGTAGTATTTTAAAATTATTAATATAATTTATTAATTTACAGCACATTTTTTATTAATTGATGTCTCTTAAGGTGATATGCACGTATTATTTAAACTAAAGTGCTTCTAACTAACGTGTGAAATATGCATACACAAGGTCTCAAAGTATCTTTATGTGTGGACAAATATATTGGTATACATATATATACACGTGTATACGTCGGAATAAACAAGAAAACAAAACTTGGAAAAGGGATAAAGAAAAAAGCAATATTTGTTAGATGGAAAACATAAAATAAAAAGAAGATACAGGAGTAAACTAAATAAAGGAATTGAGTACGTGATATTTAAATATTTTGCAAAAAGTAGCAATACAAATTTTATTTTAAATTGCTTGGAAAAAGGCATGCAGATCTATATCTAATAGGATTAATCTTATTCTAACCAGCTAATAAGTATAGTCGAAATACATTTACAATTTTTCATTTATTAGATATTTTCAATAAAATCCAATAAGAGTAATTCCCTAATTACGATTAATCTATAATTATTAGTAAAAATATTCATGTTTATAATCGTTTATAACTCCTGTCTTAATATAATTTATTCTTTATTTATGTATTTAATTTTATTATTTTATTGTTTTAATTTTACAAATATTTTTAAACTCAATTAATTATCTGTAATAAAAAATTACAAGTAATAAAATTATAATAACAATGATTTATTTTATAACTAATTTTTATAAATAAATCTGTTTAAAATTTAATAATATTTTTATTTTAATAATTATAATAAAAATTAGTATTTTATTTTTCATGTGCTCATTTGATTTCATTAATATAAATAAATTTTTTTTGAAATAAATACAAATTAAAACACATATAGATCTGAAGATTAGTCCAAATCTAAACTTTTGTAACAAGGAAAAGAAAGTGAATTGATGGAGGGCCCCATCACGCTGAAAATCCCAGAGCTAAAGTGCGTCTTCATAGCCTGCTTTTTCTTTAATTTCCCTTTGGGTTTTCTTGTTCACCAAAAATGGTTAAATTTTAATCATAGAACGTATTCGCTTGCTTGCATACGAATTATGGAACAATTTTCACAAACCAGAATCAAATCTTCATGTTCAATTCTGTCATATCCCTACCGACACAAACGTTGCTACGCATACTATATAAATCTCAATCCATGTACCATGTTCATTCCTACGTTATTATTACATATACAAGTTACTCGATTGCTTCCATATGTTATCCACGGCCACCGCAGACGGCGTTCCGGCGCCGTACAACTCGACTGTGGCGACAAGTCTGGGGAGGCGGCGGATTCCGATACACACGACATTCTACTGGGGGCATAAGGTGGACATACTTTTCCGGTGTTGGCCGGGCGACAGCGCCGCCATGTACGCGGTGGCGCTGCTCCTCGTGTTCTTTATGGCGGTGCTTGTGGAGTGGCTCTCGTTCACCAACATTGTGAAACTCAAGCCCGGGGGCTCAAACGACGTCGTTGGAGGGCTCCTGAAGACGGGGCTATACGGCGTGCGTTCGGGGCTCTCTTACTTGGTGATGTTGGCCGTTATGTCTTTTAACGGTGGCGTGTTTGTCGTCGCTATAAGCGGCCACGTCATCGGGTTCTTGATTTTCGGGACAAGGGCTTTAAGGAGGAAATCCAATGGGTTGGACTCTTCGAAACCGTAGGCTTTGCCCGCTTTGGAAGTTTGAACCGCTGCCGTTGGATATGATGAATAATGAAAAAAAAAAAGAATAAAAAACGACTTTAAAACGATGCGTTTTGTCTTTCCTCCCATGGCGAAAGTGTCAGATCAAAACAAATTTTAGTGGTGTTTTACGAAGTGTGAATAACGACATGGATTCTTAGTCTGTTTGCATTACTATTTTGTAATTCCGTTTCATGAAAGTGATTTTATAATTCTACTGGATTTTTTAGTAATTCATGCATTGATAAATAATAGTAGCACCAGAGATTTTAGAAGTGCAAGTCATTCAATATTGTTTGTTTAAAGAGCTATGTGACAAAAGATAACCCCGTAATTGAATGTTGTTCTAGCCAGATCTGAAGAGAGATCTAAGTTGGAAATATTCAATGTGTGTCCCTTATAGTGTACTGGTGATGAGAAGTTACTTTTACACACTTAGAAACGCTTATTATCCACCTATCATTAGGAGTCGAAGGAGTAGGATTTTTTATCGATAAAGATATTTTGATCTATTCTTTTTTATTTTTAACTCACCATTTTAATTATTTTTTAATTTTTGATTTTTGATTTTTTTGAATGATATGATGTAATAATATAAGGATTATTAAAATGATGAGTTAAAATAAATAAAAAATATATATTAAAATATTATTATCCTTTAATTTTTTTAAATGGACATCGAGTCCCGTTTCACAACTCAAAATATTGGATTTCTCGTCATAAAATCAAAACTTGTTATTTATAAGTCTAGTCTCAAGTCGTCAGACCAAAAAACCTAAATATACCCAAATTATGAGCGATTAAGTTTTAACAAATTGACAATTTGCACAAAACTTATTTAATATAAGAAGCTGAATAAGTTTGCATATACTAATGTCTTCAAATTTGTTATATGTTAATATAAGAGGATGGATTATTCTAAATCTTTTCATATTTATGTTAGATTTATATAAATATAATAAAATTTTATAAAGATTCCAAAAATTATGAATAGAATTAAAAATTATAAAAATTGATAATTATATGTAACAATATATGATGGACATTCCCTTATCTGGTGTACAATTTAATTTTAGTTTTATATATAGAAATATTTTTCATTTGATATTCATTTAAATTATAATTTATGGAAATCTAAACATCAGCATGAAAATTTCAAATTCAAACTAATTGAGCAGAATATAAATTTATTGGGATTGAGAAAATTAAAAAGAATTAATGAGAAGTTATAAAATTGATACCTATTATTATTTTTTATTATTGATGGTTAATTTGTAATAAAGTATTTCATCCAAAAATGAGGGACCGTGATCTTATAACCCAAATTTCGTTTTGGTCAGCATGTTAACGATATAACTATTATTTTAGCCTAACGAAAACTACGATATAGTTATATATGATGAATAATTATGAAGAAAACTATTCTTAAAGCACCGATGTAGATTAGAGTTTTTAACTCGTCTTATATTAAAAAACAAAACACCATATTAGGCCTTAGTTCTTACCGAGGCCAAAAAGTGACATATGGTTTCGGGTCAAATCAAAAACCGAGGTCAAAAGATGAAATATGGCTTCGGGTCAAACCAAAACCGAGGTTAAAAGGTGAGTAAATTTTTTAAAAAAGTAAAAATAAGTTGCACATATGGCTTCGGTTAGACCTGAACCGAAGCAGAAAGCTGGACTCTATGATCTCGGGTACGCTGGAACTAAGGTAGAGGAGGACTCTATGACTTCGGTTAACAACCGAGACCAAAAGCAATCCTCCTTTGGCCTTGTCCCCAATATGCTTCGGTCCGGAAACCTGTGTAGAATATGAAAAATAAGCACTGCCAAAAACTTTCCTGCACAGGTGAAGGTTAAAATGACAACTAATCTCATAACAATCTGATTTTTATACACACTTGTGTTATTTGTCTTTTAGCCAAGTGGTTAGGTATATACATGTTTCCGTCCCAACGCCTGATGAACCTAATGCAGAACTCCGAACTTTCTATGTCGAAACAAAGTCACGGAGATATATCTTTGTTATTCCCTTTTTGGCATTACTATGAAACAAAAACAAAAACTGCACAAGAAACATAATGCAAAACAGGGAATTTCCTTGTCAGAATGCAGTCACGATAATTAAATTCAAGGTATGCCATTGGTGTCAATACCACTACCATTTCATTGAATTATTTACAAAGCGATGGGCCAATCTAAGTTTGTTTTCTTGTGATTAGTTTCAACATTGTAATGAGTACATTCATCTCGTGAACTTCCACCAACTGCACTCACATGACACCACTGGGTCAACGTGACACTACAGTGGCTAAAAAAATGCAAATAATTGTTCAAACAACATTCACCACAGCTATAAATTATCTTTGGGGCAACATGGTACACCACACCAAACAAAACACAGAACCTAGGACTCTAGGAGAGAAGAGAGTATGATGGCACAGGCTAGTGGAAAAACTCTGGTGCAGTGGTTGGTTGCAGGATTGTTGATAGCCTTATTGGGAGTTGCACAAGCTGTTGAGCTGTGTAACATAGACTCAGATAAACTAAACCTGTGTCGTGCTGCAGTTTCTGGTCGAAACCCTCCACCACCAGATGAAAAATGTTGTGGAGTGATTCGCCAAGCCAATTTACCTTGTCTTTGCAGTTACAAGTCTATCCTACCAGCACTTGGAATAAACTCCAAAAATGCTTTGGCCTTGCCGGGTAAATGTGGTTTGCAGAAACCTTCTAATTGCTGAGGTAAAACATTCTTTAGCCAGAATATGCCTTCAACTTGTCAAAATTTCTTCTCTGTAATTTCTTTTGGTTATACTTGACAAGATAATTTTTCATCTTCAAGGTCATAATCACTACGACCACCTAGTCTTCAATTTCTTTCACTCAGGTGTTTCATTACAACTGAAGATAAATTTGAAGACAGCCCTTGAATAACGGTGCAGTTTATTTTAATTGTGTGTGTTTTGTCCAAAAGTCTGTAAGCAGATGTATGGAGTATAAGTGTTTGCTGTAACAAAGGTGTTTGATATACTATTACTCTTGTAATGTTTTTGATGAAATATCTGGTTCTGAGGTTCTCAACTCAGTGGAAAATCAATAAATGACAGAGCCAGTGTCTATATACATGAGACTCAATGCATAATCCTGAAAGAAACCCTTTCAAACCAGACATATAGTAATGAGTCGTGAATAGATTATAGTGGAGAGAACTCAGGTTCGGACTTCACAATTTTTCAAGTAACCTTCTCCTTCACAATTTAACATCATTAGTGTTCGTTATTTTTGTGTTACTATAGTTTGTTTGCATAAATTTTGTAATTTAATAACGTTTTCCTTCACAGTATTAATTTATTTTTATGTTATCTTATTAATGAAGGTGAAAATTTCATATGAAATTATATTTGATGAAATTAAAATATGTTACCTCAAGTCATAAAAAAAAAATTATTAAAATTTAGTTGTTAAAATACCATTCTTTATTTACTAAATATGACAAAGATGAAATTAAAATATCTAAAACTAAAAAGACACATGTTTTGAAGAGTTTGACATCTAGGAGGATGAAAATGTAGATGAATAACCACCTATTAAAGCTTAAACGTTGTTTTTAAAAGAAAAAAAAACAATTAAATGGATAAATAAACTGGGAGAAGCTCAATTTAGATGTTTAGATAGATCCCTACACCCTAATTCCACTCAAGAAAGACAAATTATAAACAATCATTAAAAAAAAATCAGATTTCAAACCTAAAATCAATATATGAAAACTACTATTAAAAGTATGTATGCTTAAATATTTATAATTTGAATTTAGATTTCAGAATTTTTTATTTTAAAAATTTAAGAAATTGAGTAGTAATGATATATCGGTCATGTACTAAATCATCTTTCGATCATGTACTAAATACACGAAACTAAAACAATCACACAATTATATAGACAAAAAAGTAAACCAAACTACAATTGAATATAAATTATATAAATTATAGTGTGCTTTAATACATTCCATCTCATATCATAAAGTCATATCTCAATCATTCCATGCACTAAAAATTATATAATGGACACTATAGAGAGATAATCATAGAGAGACTAACATTTGACACAATTTAAGATTTACATAACATTAATTTAAGAATCAAGAAAACAGGTTGAGTTTACTGCAAGTGATATCGTACGTTAGAATATTATGTAACGAGTAAGGAATTTTCTCTCAATCTCTTACTGCCTAATATATTAATCTACGTGACTTTAGAATATTTGTGAGGTAAAAGATATTTATACCGTAGACTCTTTACCACACACAAGTTCAAATGTCAATCATCATAAATTTCTTCACATAATTTTCACTTGACAAAAGTTATACAGAGAATAAGAGATGTCTCTCTTGCTTAATCACTTAATCAATGAAGTTTTAGCTTCAGAAAAAGTTGTCATCCATTTACATCTCTATTTATTTTTGTCTGGGTAAGAATCCCTCCTTTGAAAAAAACAAACTAAAGAAAATATTTTGCGAAAATGTATTTATTTTCTTTTGGATTTGCTTTTTTTCTCAATGAAAAGCTTTATTCTGACGTTTAATGAATATAATTTAAAAAAATAATTAATAGATAAATTAAAGATAAAAATGAACTACAAATAAAAAAAACTAAATTAATTCTTTATGTACAATCTCAATGAAATATCATACATAAATAATTAACCGTAATTTTAATCCAAAACTTTAAGATAATAAATTTATTATATAATACTCAACTCATCTTTATTTCATATAAAATTTAGACTTGTACTTAAATGTGCATATTATTATTCCATCCGACTGTTAGACTCTTAGAAGTCGCGCTATAAACAATGATTCAACGCCTATCAATTTGTTAAATGCAAAATAGTATCTTTCCCAACATTTACCATGTGTATTATTACTATCATAACTTTAAATGTTAGATTTCACTTCTTATCATTACCGTCAAAGGTTTACTATTTCTGTAAAAAAGTAATATCTATAAAATTAGATAAGAAAATATGGTACATGGTTTGAAATAGATGCAGAACCTAGACCGTAACTCTTTTAATTTATTATGACTTGTAATAAATAGGTATAATAATCTGATTTTAACGATTCAATTTTATTATTTTAACTCAAAATTTGAATACCATCTCATTAAATTCCTTATGTTTAATATTTAATTTGATCCTCTAATTTAATTTAAAATTTTAAAAAGACTCAATTTTTTATTTCTCTAATTTAATCATTCAATTCTTTAAAAATGTTCAATTTAGTTATTTTTTTGATAGACATTAATATTGTGTCTATACTTGACACATGTCAATTGATGGAATTTTTAATTTTTTTAAAGAAAAAACTATCACATGTCTGATCATGGTCGTGTCACATGACTGATAGTGTCACATGTCATGTCATTGTCACATGACAAAGCTTGTTTTCAATTTAGTCATCTATTTATAATTTTGATTCAATTAAGTCTTTTTTTTTTCTTTAATAAATAAGTAATTTAGTCTCTCTCCAATTTGGAACCAAATTAGTAATTAAACTTAATAGCAACTTATATATACATGTTAAAATATTTTAAAAAAATATATATCAAATCACTCTACCTAAATATTCAAATTAATTATTTGTTTTACATTTTTATATAAAAAAAGTTCATATTTAAACTTATAATATTTTAAAAATATTAAAAATATAAATGTAAAGTAACACTTATAGTTTTTAAATATTTAATGTGACTAAGATTTTTAATATGACAAATGTCACTTTACATTTACATTTTTAATATTTTTAAAAAATTATAAGTTTAAATAGGATTTTTTTTTTACGTTGAAATATAAAAAAAAATTAATATTTAGGTGGAGTAGTTTTATGTATAGATTAGAAAAAAAATATTTTATCCCACATATATATATATATATATATATATATGATTTGTAAATAAGTTTCACCATTTATTTCGGTCTCAAATTGGAAAAAAAAGAAAAGACAATTAAATTGAATGAAAATTATAAATATGAGACTAAATTGAAAACAATCTATGTCATGTAATAATGACATGACACGTGGTAATAACAGTTCTACATGACCATGATTAAACATGACAATTTTTTTAAAATTAAAAAAAATTAAAAAAATTGAAAATTTTATGATGTATATGAACACGAAATTAACATCGATCTAACACGGAAAGAATCAAAGAACATTTTTTAAAAGTTATAAGACTAAATTTAAAACAAAATAAAAAACTAAATATATTTTTGAAAATTAAAATAAAATTAGAGGATGAAATTAGTATTAAATCAATTCCTTAGTGATGCAATGGGATAATTAATGAATTTTTTTATAACTATATTTTGACACTCTTTTGACTCCATTTTTAATCTATAATTTCATTTATCCTTGGATCATCACACACCATTAAATAAACAAAAAAGAAACTAAAAATTTAAAATAGAATCGTGAGCTACGATGCCCATATACAAAAATAAATACGAATACGATACAGACATAAACACAAAAATATAATTATTTAGAAAAATATAGGACAAATACAAAATATATATATATATATATATATATATATATATATATATATTAAATTTAAAACTATCGATTAATACATTATCAACTAATATAAAAATAAATATAATCTTTCTATTTAATATTCAATATGAAAAAATATATATATAATTTATCGTCAAAATAATTTTCAAATTGAAAATTGTGTGTCCACGCCATTTATGAGGTCGGAGCATCATAGACCGTGAGCGGTGAAGGACCAGAATTCCAAATTCGTGGGGGCGGAAGCGGTGGCAGTAGGTCCATTCTGATGCCATGAACACTATTATTCGCCACCGCCTAAGGCTAATTCCAACACCTCTTCTCTATTCTTTCCCCAAATCCCCTTTTCTGCAATCCTCTTTCTCCTTCTCAACAACCACTTCTGATCCCGTCTCCTTCACTCTATCCTACCTCACCAACACCTGTGGCTTCTCACCCGAGGACGCACTAAAACTATCCAAACGGCTTCGTTTCAACACCGCCCTCGGTTTTTCCGTCATCTCCTTCTTCCGAACCCACGGTTTCTCCGCCGCGCAGATCTACCACGTTTTCAATAAAGTCCCCGATGTCATGCTATACCACCCCACCCGAAGGATTCTCCCCAAATTTCACTTCTTAGCCTCCAAAGGCGCTTCTCCCTCCGACACCGTTCTCATAGTCTCTAAGAATCCCCGTTTCCTCCATCACAACTTCAACAACCGCATCTCTTCTACCTTCCAACTGCTCCGAACGTTCTTTCCCTCCGACCACGAAGCCCTCGCTGTTCTCATTGCCTGTCCCAATATCATCACCGACTATCGCATCGCGTCCAACGTTGACATGTTGCTCGAAGCTGGAGTCACGCACTCCGGCATTCGGCACTTGCTCCACTCTCGGCCTTTGGTTCTCTGCTCCAACCTGAGAACAACCTTGGAGGAAGTGAAGCTGTTGGGTTGTGACCCTTTGAAGCTGAATTTCGTTGTGGCCCTCGAGGCCAAATGGGCTCTTCCAAAATCCCTTTGGGATGCCAAAGTCGACGCCTTGAAGAAATGGGGTTGGTCTGAGGATGAGGTTCTGGTTGCGTTTAGGATCCAACCTTCAATGATGCTGCACTCCTCGGAGAAACTTAATGCAGTGACGGGGATTTGGGTTGGTCGGCTTGGATGGGATCGCTCCGTGCTTATTGCGTACCCATCGTTGTTTTTCTGCAGTTTGGAGAAAAGGATTGTTCCGAGGGCTTTGGTTTTGGAGCATCTTCTCTCCAAAGGATTAGTGAGGAAGGATATTAACTTGTACACACCGTTTAGAATGACTGATGAGGTGTTTCTGCAGAAGTATGTGAAACGTTTCGAGCAGGAAACGCTCAGGTTACTAGAGCTATATCGGGAGGGAGACGGAACATGCCAGCATCTGCGTGTTTAGATTTAATTCGTGTACATACAGATTTTGGTGTAATTCATCTCTAACCAGTATCTCTTCGACTATATTAATGTTTTGGTTTTTCAGTATAAACATTTTCAAATTAAATTGTTATTTATAGCAGTAGTTTGGTATTTTGTAGGTGATTGATACAGGAGCGCGAAATTTTTTTCGTTGTGGAAAGCCTTTGCAGGTAATGGTGATATCGATTCTCATTAATCCTTCTTGTTAGTTTGTTTCATTCTGTATGTATTCTTCATGAATTGTGAGATAGGATTGTTGCTTTAGTGTTGTAGCATTTTTATACACGAGAGCAAGAGGCTGTACAAATCAAATTTCTTTCCACTGTGGTGGCAATTCAATTTCAGCCACAGAGTAGAACTGATGAAATATCAGAAATGCTTGCGTGTTCCAGGGAAATCTGGGTGATTGAATGAATGGTTTGTCTGAGAAATTGTTTGCAAATTTTGTTGTGCAAAGCTTTTTGACTTCTATAAGTATTCCTTCTAGATTTTCTCTTGCCAAATGAGCTCTGATTTTGTCGTGAATTTTAAGAAAGTTTATCCTTTTTACAGGGCAGATGCTGTTTTCGTGGAACAAGAAGATAAAGCGAATCATGTTGTTTCATTGAATTACTGCTTTTTCTAACCAAAAGTTTTATCACTTGTAAGGGTCGAGAGTTCTTTTCCTCCAAGACATATATAGGTAGGTATGGTTAGTTACGAAATTGACTAGTTTTAGTAAAGCGAATAGATCTATCACTTGGGAGAGTTTCGTTACTTTAGACTAGAGTTTATCAGAATTGATTACAGGAAATGATCATGACCACGTCAATTATTAAATATGTATGACAATGAGAGCACTAATATATTAGTTATCTGTCTGATTGCCAAATGGAAAATGAGCAGGGTGCCAGGAACTTAGTAGACAAGATGAGAAAACAGAAGGAGAAGCATCCAACACAAATACATGGTGAAGAATTTATATAAAGAATGTGACCCACAAAACTGAAAGCAGTTAAACTCAGCACCCTTCACTATCTCTCAAAGGAATTAATGCAAGAGTGTGTCTGACTTCATAAGCTTTGTGACAAAGAAAGATGGTAAACGCTGGAATCGCTTGGTTTTGATGACTATGCAGAGCCATTGAGAAGGTATTTGCACATATATAGAGAACTAGAAGTAGATAGATGAGATAACCAAGAGATAGAAGCCGCCCAAAAGAGAAGGTTTATGGATTGTGATCAAGTAGTTGTTGTTGTAATTCAAAATATTACATAACTGTAATAACTGCATTGAGTTTTGGCAGTTATTAGTTTCTATTACGTTTCTGTTCTGTATAAAATACTTTGTATCCTCCACTTTCAGTGCAATGAGAAATACATTCTAATTTCTCTGCTCTCTATCACTGTATGCATTATACTGTTCTCTCCATATCTCTCTGCTAACAGTAGTTTCCCCTGACTAGAGCAACTATGAAGGAATTAATTAAACTAACCAAAAGCTCAGAACAGTTTATCAACTGACTATTATGTCTGACACAAGACTAGTTTAAGGCTTTGAGAATGTAGAGATAATTAATGTAATAATTTTGTTATCCTAACCAGAATTATTATTCGTGTGAAGATTCAACAACCAAGTAGCTAAATTAATCTTGTTTTGCCTATTGTTAAATATATCTATATGCATATCTTGAAAGGCATTTGCGCCTCTATTGTGACATAATAATTCTGGCCAGTTTCAGTGCCTTTAGCTCTTTTTCTCCTTCTCGGCCGCATGCGTCCACAAATGGAGGTAGATTTGTCCATATGGCTTAGTCTAGGAAAAGAACAAAACAAGAGGAGCTTTGCGGTTGGTTATTGTATTGGATCTTTTGCCATATTTAAAAAATTCACCAATAATCCCTCACATATTCAAAAGATTAAGAAGTTAATGATAAAAAATAATAATTATCTCAGATTTTATGACACTTTTTTAAATGAATGCGATTTACAACTTGATTGATATAACATAAATAATAATCTTTTCCAAACAATATAACCTTTGAAAGTGAAATTCTAAAAAATAATCTTTTAAAAAAATGTTGTGGATATATAAGTTTAGAAAAATTACGTAAATATATTATAAGATTGTGTTTAAGAAAAGAAAACAATCTCAAAAAACTTTTTTAGTATTAATATGTTTTTATTAAAATAATTATAATTTTATGTTTGAGAATAAAATTTAATTAAATTATTATTTAATTTTTATTGGTATTAAAAGTGATATTTAATAAGTTAAAACATTTTTTAGTGAATTATAATTTGGTTTAGGTAAAAAAACAATGATTAGTTATTATTTTTATTCTTTTATAACTAATTTTTATTTTGATTTTTTTTTAAAATTTTTTTATATTCTCATCTACTTATTTCGGTCTTGTTTTTCTTTCTTTTCTTCTATTTTAGAATTGTTCTCGATGATTTTTGGCAAATTTTTATTTCTTGCGTGTGGTGCTACTTATTTGTATTAATTTTTTTATCTTTATTTTTTATTAGTGTGTTTTTATTTTTATTTGTATTGTTGTTTTTATTCTTTTGAATTTGTATTAGGATTATAATTACGATTCTTTTACCTAATTTTTTTTGTACATTTTAATTTATTGGTTTTAAGAGTTTTTTTTTCCATATATTTTGATGGAGAATTGAAATTTTTTCTTCAATTGAATTGCATAACTATTAACTAGATCAGAGTTTATTCTTTTTGTGGATTTCCAACATGTTAGGGCTTAGCCTTTTGGTTTAATCAATTGATATTTTTAATTATATAGAAAGAATATGTTCTTTTCCAAATACATATATAGTTTATAGAAGATATAATTACTGATTTGGTAGCGTAATCTTTTGGTTAAGTTCAATTTGGTCCTCATACTTTTGGTTTGTTCAATTTAATATTCCAATTATCTAAAAGGATTTAATTTGCCCCCCTCCGTTAAGTTAGACTTAACACCTACAGGATACGTGTTGAAATTTTTTATTTTTATTTTTTATTTTTTTACTTTTTTTTTTGTTAAAATTTATAAACTGTCACGTGTCAGTTTACCGTTGTGTTACGTGGTTACAATCATGACATGTGGGCTTTACAGTTGTTGTTACAAATATTAAAATTCTACTATTTATCCCAAAAAAAAAAAAACTGATTTCATTGTAAAATTATCTTGTAAAATAAATTATTATTCAATATAGAACTTTAAAATTTATATTTTCAAAATAAAGGAATAAATAATTGATTGAAAATTTGTTGTTGAAGGAAAAAAAAATTCATTGTAAAATTATATTGTAAAATAAATTATTTTATTATAGTTTTGTTGTTGAAAGTTTATAAATTATGTAATAATTTTTTTTCTCTTTTCTTTTATGGTATCAGACTCGTCAATTACTATGGACAGTTAAATCTGACTTATGTTCTTTCTATAGATGAAGAAATTAAAAATAATAGTTTTTTAATATAAATTAAAATTAATTAATACATATATTAAAAATATATTCAATAAATTAAATAAGACACTAATTTCATTTCTCTTTTTTATTTTTGTTTACTAAGTGTTTATAGAAAATGGTATTTACTCTAAACAAACTCTCTTAAATATTTTTATCCATAAATAAAAATTAAAGCTATACCCCTAATTATATGTTTCAAATTTGATGTGCGAAGTTTTAAATAATTAAATTCTTTTAAAATAATTATTTTTAGTTTGATTTATTATACAATTAAATATTTTTTCAATTCTTTTATTTTCAAAATACACTTTTTAATAATCTATACATTGCATATCAAATAATGAGAAATTTATTTTATTTTAAAATATAATTACACATTTTAAAAAATTTAATTATTTGAAAAAACTACATCAATTACTACATTTCAAAATATTTTCTTCCTTCCCCTTTAATTAAAACTAAACAGAAAAGAAGTTTTATTTTTTCCTTCTAATTTTAATAAAACAAAAACTCAAAAAAAATATTCAAAAATCCAGTTCAGAATTTGATTTCCGAAAACCTAATTTCAAGTAGTTTCAAGGCAAAAAAAGAAAAAACTATTTACTTTTAAAATTTGATTCCCCGAAAACCGAATTCTAAAGTAAAATGAAAACCGTGGTACATTGGTAAATAAAATGAATAGTGTGCTGTATGGGAAAAAAAATCACCACCATTCTCCTCATACTTGTACTTTATGATATTTTAAGCAAACTGAAATTAAAAATAATTAGAATATGTATAATATGTACGCACAACCAAGTTCGTATTAAACTCGAGTATTTACTAAATAATTCCGTTATCCATATAAGTGGGTACAAATTTATATTTGATTGAAGCATGGAATTGTCTTAATATATCACTTATTTTAAGATTATACCGCTTTGAAAGGGGTTCTAATTGTCGATGTAAGAAAGGATGATTAATGTGTTCATCACATTTTTGTTAGATGTGGATGGAAGGTTCAGATAAGAAGATGGAATCAATGAATGGTACGCAACTTTTGGTGAGGGGTTAAAAAGAAGAAAAAAATAAAGAGTACCTAGGTTTGATTAGGGTGAAGAGAAGAAAAATTTTAGGAGTGCTAGATTAAAATTTTTTATATATAAATTATTTTTTTAATTAAATAAATAAAATTTTCATTTCTTCTACTTAAATTATTTTTTCTTAAATTATTTTTTCATATTGGATATACTTTTCAATTTTTAATATTTTTATTTTCTATTTTAATTTAATGTTGGAAGGGGGAGCCTTTCATCCATAAATGAAGAACAATTTTGATGATGTCTACTGATCTGGGATAAAACATAGCTTGGTCCAGTTAGGATATGCATTAGGCAAATAGTTTCTCTTTATCAAATG
>Ga0214544_1004714_pt1 | contig 27166 bp, 17 predicted proteins | sample CNSS3metaG_FD_160074 | JGI IMG/M metagenome (GOLD analysis project Ga0214544, IMG submission 160074) | Root nodule microbial communities from cowpea collected in UCLA plant growth center, Los Angeles, California, USA - CNSS3 | ecosystem: Host-associated > Plants > Roots > Nodule | place: USA...
GTTATACTAAATTATGTATTCATTTTTATTATATTAGTGACAATAATTAAATATATAAATTTTGAACGTATTATTTTGGCTCCCCAACAATGTTGGTCAAGATCCGCCACTATATATATATATATAAACTTACAAAATTAACGTTGTTTTTAAAGAGATTAATTTTATTTTAATTTATTTTTAATCGTAAAACTTATTTGAATTAAAATTAAAAAAAAATATTCTTATTAATTTTTTTGTGATGAATTTTATTTTTCTTATATTTAGAAAATATTTTAAGTTTATAGTTTAAAGAATATTTTTATTTAAAATTTAGAAAAATCGAATAATATCATTAAACATTTATAAATACTTGTGAATATAAAATAATTTTTAAGTGATATTATGGAAGAAATGAATAGAGTATATAATAATTACCTATGACCACCCAACTTATCACACAAATCGTGTTGGGAAATCACTGAGAAGAAATAAATTTAGAGTACTTCTTCCTGCACCCTCATATTTTGTTCATGCACCCACATAGCCTTAGTAAACTTACTTAGTCACCCTTTATTTAAAAATGATTTAAAATCTTAATATTATATTTTCCTACGCTACACCTCCTTTACTCTGCAGTTCCATCACCCCTGCACCTCCATTGTCTTCATTTTCGAGAGTTAGAATTTCATGCCAATCACCTCTATTCGGGGCTCCTAGATTGAAAAATAAAATTATAATAATAGACAAATTATATTTTTTTAAATCAATATTGAGTGAATTATAAAATTAAAAATATAAATTATTATAATAAAAAATATAGGATAAGGAAAAAAATTGTAAAGCCAATTTTACATGTTTTCTAAATAAATAAGTGAATAAGTTATAAATATATTAAATATAAAATATATAAATGATACAAGAGATTATAGTAGAGAAATACATAGGATAAGGACAGAATAATGAATATTGGCATATAACTTTCTCCCCAATTTTACACTTTAAATATTGGATGCATATGTTATCAAATGCTATTTTAATACAGAAGATTTTATGCCAAATAATTTTTTCGCACATTAAATACTGTGTTTAATGCTTATTCTACGCTTTATTCCCTTTTACATTTTTTTGTAAATCATATTAAAATAAATCTATTTTGCTTTCAATAAAAACACTCATTTTAGTCTTATTTTTCTTCCATAACTAGATCACTTGATTGGCAAAAGAAAGACACCACGATTAAAACTCTAGAAATCAATTTTCACACATTATATATAAAAAACAAAGAATGGATTCTTTTTATTTTAAATTATGTTAATGTGTAAAAATATAATTAATACAATTATTTATATGTGAAAAATTAGTTATTCTAAAATTTGAAATTTATAACTATTTGTTGCAAATCAAAATGAGTCATTAGATAATTTCTTCTATGAAATACAGTCAATTGCAACAAGATGAAAGATGAAGTTTTTTGACTAATTATACATCGAAAAAAGAAAAATAATTGAAAATTTTAGTATAAATTTCATAATAAACTAATTATGTGACGTGTAAGAATAACAGATTGAGATTTACTAAAATTACTAATGTAATTAACATTTTGAAACATCGTATTATAAAAAGTATATATATATATATATATATATATATATATATATATATATATATATATATATATATATATATACTGTTTTGGTCAATGTAGTTGACTTGACATTTGACTTTTCCTGATATGAAAAGAATTACGATATTGTCATAACTTTAACATACAATAGAAAAACTGATCTGCAATTATTTGTGTTATGCCAAGATGCCTTTTTTTTTTTAATTTAGGAAATAAAAAAGAATATATTCATTCATGAAGTATATCCATTATTTATTGAAACACGTATTAATTATTATAAGAAAATTTACAAGAAAAATGACAAAACAACAGACTAGAGAATTTATCAATCTTTGAATTGATATTTCTGACATCCTGACACAGTGACAGAATGTATTACATAGTTCACGTGAAAATCCAGTAAGAGCAGTTCTACGGTACAAGGATGAATCATTGTTCCTATCCATTTTGTTTGAGGTAATGTATTGAACGGTGAATGTGAATAAGCAATGTTGACACTGATTTTGTTAGGTTCTTTTATTTTGTTTATGGTATAAGCATGCTATAACCATAGATGATAATAAATCAGGATGAAGAACTGCATACATGAAGCCATTTTACATTTTATAGAACTTACATACATATTTATATATTGTATGAAATTATTCGGATCCGACATCAGCTTCCCAATCCACATCATTCTCTATAAATGTGGGGGAAAAACTAAAAAAAAAAAATACAAAATTACAGTATAAAAAATTCATGTTTTTTTGTTATGTTCTTCTTCCATTATGCTATAATTGATGATGCTGTTGTTGTTGAAGGTTGACTAGTTTAAAGTATGCTCCATTTTTATTCTCTATGAGACTTGAATGAGTCCCTTGCTCAATTATCTTTCCATCCTGTAAAACTGAGATTTGGTCTGCATTTCTTATGGTGGATAGCCTATGAGCCACCATAACTGTTGTTCTGTTCTGCATTAATCTGTCCAATGCTTGCTGCACCACACGCTCTGACTCCACATCAAGTGCACTAGTGGCTTCATCAAGAAGCAAGATTTCAGGGTTCTTTAGAACTGCTCTTGCAATGGCTACCCTTTGTCTTTGGCCACCGGATAGTTGCACTCCTCGTTCACCTACTTTGGTGGAGTAGCCCTCAGGAAGACCACTGATGAAGTTATGAGCATTCGCAAGCTTAGCTGCTTCAATCACTTCTGAATCAGAGGCACCTTCTTTTCCATAGAGAATGTTTTCATAAATTGATGTGGCAAAAAGAGCTGGCTCTTGTTGCACAAGACCAATGTGTCTCCTAAGAGATTTCAGATTAAGTTTTGTGATGTCTTTGCCTGTAAGAGTTTCATTTATTCTGGTTAAAAGAATGTTACAGCCAAATTGTTCATGCATGCAAATGGGTCAATAACAAATCCTTAGATTGGATAAACTTCTCCACAAAGAAGATAAGAAAGTAAAATAAATTGAGTTTGTCCTTTTTAAGTGAATGTGTTTGTATCTTTGCATTGAACAAAGTGTTTGGAGTTCGAATATCTTACCATCAACTAACACCCTTCCGGATATTGGATCATAAAATCTGAGGATAAGGGAAATCACAGAGCTTTTACCAGAACCACTTTGCCCCACTAGAGCAACACTCTTGCCTGCGGGAACTCTTAGGTTGAAATCCTTGAAAATAATCACATCTGGCCTTGAAGGGTAGCTGAAATTGATTCTTTTGAGCTCAATTGTTCCCTCCACTGTTTTCAACTCTTCTCCAACATCTCCTGATATTCCTGACTTTCTATCCATCACTTCAAAAACTGATGCAACCATTTGGTTCCCTTTCAAAAGGTCTGGGGCAAGGGCCAAAGTCTCCCCCATTGCCAGAGCTGTTACTATCAAAACCATAAATGACTTCATAATTGATTTAAAGCTTGCAAGCTCCTTTTCCATCAATGTAGATCCATACCTGCAAAAGATTTACACTCTAAGCACAAATGTAACCAGCATTTGGTGTGATATTAATCCTACAAGTAGCCTATTAAGACAGAACAAAGTTAAAAATCTACCACAAGGCAAGGCCATAAGATGAGAAAATAAAGAACTGGGAAACGCCATAGAATATGCCAGCAATTTGGCCTCGTTTAAATGAGCGTTTAGAGGGATCAACAAGCTCATTAGCATAAAGGTCAAGGACCTTTTCTTCAGAACAAAATGCAGCCACAGTGCGTATATTGCTCACAGCCTCCCCAGCAAGCATGTTGGCTTTTAGGTATGCTTTGCTCAAGTTGCCACCATATCCTTTCATAAAGAGTTTCTGAAATGATCCCAGGGATGTATTAAAACGCAGAAAGATATGCTAGTTCTATAATGTTGAGATGTTAAATAAGGAAAATCACCTCACTGATATGACCACTAATAACAAAAGGATATGTAGCTATGACAATAAGTGTTATTCTCCAGTTCAAGATGAACGCAATAATAAATGAAGCAACAACCAAACCAATATTCTGTAACAGAATTGTTGAACGATCAACGACTATAGTTCTTAACAATGTTGCATCAGTCTCTAGCTGCGATGAAAGCATAGAACTTGTGTTGTTTGTATCATCAAACCATCCAATTTCGTTCTTCAAGATAGCTGCACCCACATGAACAAGGAAAGTTAATTGAGAGAGAGAGAGAGATCATCATGTTTGAGCCCCGATAGCTATGTATTTAGTTTTCAGATTTTTATATGCATCAAAGTAAAAAAGGCAATAACATATTGGATGCTTACAATACAAATGCACCTTTAAAATATAATCAATCAGAAAATGGATTGATTAATTGTATTAGTGATCATGATTCATGATTCATGAACACACCGAATCCTTAAAAAGTGTAACAGTATACACACTACAAAATAATGGATTTTTTCTGATACATTGCCATTCAGTGTGAATTGATTGAAGTAGGAAGCTTGAAAGGAAAAATTTTCTGGCAAGAAAAGTGAATAAGTGATGGAGCAAGTAATAACCAATTGATAAATTTTACCTGAAAACATCATTTCTCTCACACGAAGGGTAAGTCGCTCTCCCATGATTCCAAAAGACAGATGTTCAATGGCATGGACAGTGACTGTTATAACTGCTCCTCCACAGAAGAGGAAAGCAATTTTTTTTACTTCGCGACATGTTGTCTCCCAGTCCATATAGTATGATACAAGCGCATGAGAAATTCCAAGTGCAAAAAGTGGCATCTGTGCTCCAGCAATAAATGCGCACAAGGTACCAAAAACCCCATAAAACCAGTCAGGACCAACCATAGAATACAGTCTTGCTGCTGAAACATACTTTTTCTTGCCCGAATTTTCTGTTTCTTCAGCACAAACACGGCCAATAGATTCTTTATCTGATCGAAAACTACCACCAAGGCTGGTGGTTGTACGGGATAACTCTCTCGAGTAGGTTATGCTGCAACCAATAGAAATATATAATCATAAACAGCACGTTAATGGAATTGTTATAACAGAAACATTCAATTAACCTCTGTATTTTTAAAACTTTTATCAAAGCTTTACATTTAAGTGTCCCCAATGAAAATGAGAATGAAGTACCTTGGTTGGCGTCCCATGCTAGGACCAACTGAAGGGAGGCGTTGCAGAGAAGCTGCCTCTTGGAGTTGAACAAGAGATGCATATACACTAATTGGGTTAGACATGAGCTCTTCATGGTTACCAGTTTCCACAATCTTCCCTCCCTGTACAACAGCAATCAAATCTGCATTCCTGATGGTAGAAAGTCTGTGAGCCACTACAACAGTTGTTCTCCCAACCATCACACGATCAAGAGCCTCCTGCACACTCTTCTCAGACTCCGCATCCAGAGCACTCGTTGCTTCATCCAACAAAAGAATGGATGGATTTTTCACGATTGCACGAGAAATCGCAATCCTTTGTTTTTGCCCTCCTGAGAGTTGTATCCCTCTCTCACCAACCTGAAAAAAACAATGTACCACCTCTCAAGGAAAAGAAAAAGTCTACCATATTTACTTTGTTACGGAAAACCTCTTCAATACATAAAATCAAATATCTTACCTGCGTCTCTAGTCTATCAGGAAGATTGTTAATGAAAGACTGAGCATCTGAAAGCTTCACAGCACGCTTTAGTTCTTCGAGAGTGGCATCATCTTTTCCATAAAGTATATTCTCCTTGATGCTTGTAGCAAAAAGGGCAGGTTCTTGGTTAACCAGCCCAATTTGCTGCCTAAGCCATTTGAGATCAAGGTCCCTGATATCATTCCTGTCTAACAGTATCTGACCAGAAAGTGGTTCGTAAAAGCGTTCGATCAATGATATGACAGTGCTCTTTCCCGAACCACTTCCTCCCACAAGGGCTACAATTTTCCCTGAAGGAATGTCTAGACACAGGTTGTTGAATATTGCTACATCTGGACGAGATGGGTAACTGAAACAGACATTCTTAAACTGGATGTCACCCTCCAATTTGCCCAACTTGCGACCAGTTTTTGAGCTACTTTTGGTCACTGTGTCCCTCTCTATCATCTCAAAGATTGGATAAGCTGCTGCCTTTGCTCGAATGAATGCAGTGATATCTGGTGCTGCCTGCCCAAGTGATCTGAGAAAAAAAAACACGACCTTCATACTTACCTTAATGAAGAAAAAAACTTTAACACAAGAAATACCACCTTAAATTAGATCAAATCCATTAGTGCAATGTCAATTATAGTCAGAAAATATGATTAAGATTAGAATAAATAGGTAAGCACACTGTAACATGTTTTTATACTATTATTCAACTATATGTGATTCACTCTAGTGAACAACAGCAAAATGTACTATCATTTAAGTTCATTATATCAGCCCTATATACCCTTCACTGCATGTGTGTGCATGTGCAAATTTCTGCATGAAAATTGAAACCAAAAATAAGATGCAACTTATTCCACGATGCACAATTATTATGAACTCTTATAAGATGTCATGTAAAAGATAGAAAGGACTTACAGGCCAGAGATCACAACATTGAGCATGGTAGTGAAAGACTCGCCTCCATTTGCAATATTCTTGTGAACGACAATACTAGTGAACCAAACAAGCAAAGCCCACGATAGAAAAAGAACACAGTGCATTGAGCCCAGGCCCAGGCCCTTTGCCAAACCCGCTTTTCTACCGTTTACATAAGTTTTCATGAGAGCAGCTTTATACGACCTTACTGCTCTTTCTTCTCCTGCAAATGCTTGAACCGTTCTAACATTACCTATCACCTGAAACTCACAAAGAGTACACAACATTGAGCCATGTCTCGAAGAACTAGCCACACACTATTGTTGCTAAGATTGAAATTCATGCAAATACCACAGCTTTCACTCTTAATTTAGTGACCTAATTCCTGCCAATCTAATGTTCTGCATGAATTTCACTTAGCATTCTTTAATGAACATTGGCAACACCATAAATAATCCAAACCACATAGGTAGCAAGAATTTCTTTTATCGTACACAAGAAATTTTGTGAAAATTGAGTTGATTAATTACCTCTTCAGCAATTTCCCCAGCTCGCACATAGGCTTTTCGAACTTTTGCAATAAGGCCAATTGTGACGTATGCATAAAGACCTCCAGCAAGGGCAATCAAAGGTACAATTGAAAGAGTCACTAGACTTATCTGCCACACTCTTACAAACCCAATAATAAACCCCGCTAAAAAACGGCTTATGTAGTGCATGAAGTTCCCCACCTGTAAATTCCAATCTTCAACTATTATCAATCTTTTTACCAGAAGCATGCATTCGTTAAGTTTTAAAATACTTATTTACAAGTAATTCTAAGCACCTCTAACGAAGTACCCATGAAAAAAGTTAATTAATTTAGAATGTGCAACAGCTTTTATAATGGCATCATATAATACAACAGGTTAAGTTAACAAGGTTTTATGGTCTTCTGATAAGTAATTAACGTTGAACTCTTCGAATGTTATAACGTAAAAGACCACAAAACTTGCTCCATTAATTCAAATTTCTTGAAACCATGGAAATGGTTACGTGTCTTGGTGAGTGGTCACACAGATACTGTTGGTAGATGCTGAATCATAATTACATGCATCCTAAAGTAAGTGTGCATTTTATTGGAGGCACATGCAGCTCTCAGCTTAAAAGTTCAAAACCTTAAAATCAACGCAACCATATCGACCGGGCGCATAAATGCTATCGGATGCATTAAATCCACACTGTTCGATTTTCATATATCAATGGTGTCAGAGATAAAAGACAGGCGCAGAAGAAGGGAAGAACATAACCATAAGAAACGCCAAATGGTGAAGTTATTGTTTTACCGCTTCAAGGGAAATTCCCCAACCCACCACGCTGTTACCCAAACAAAGAGCATTTATTATATCTTAATAGGTGTATTCAATGTTCTTTTTCAAAAAAATTCTATTTTCAAATCTATATTCAAGGAAACTTTCTTAATAACAATTAATTGTAGTCTTACCTGCTATCTTTATTATCATTTTCTTGTTATTTTACATTACATGAAGAAAAATCTTCTTAAAAAAAGTTATTTCTCTTACTGGTATGGGGAAGCTGAGGAATTGGGGAAGGCTCCATAAACTAAAAATTGACGAACAAAGTTGAAGTGACAATTAATAATAATTAATGAAAACATTTCACTAGATAGATTGGAGAAGCCATAAAAAACAAACAAAAAAACTGAATGAGGTTAAAATTGAAATTGAGCAGGGAATTTGAGTTTTTGTAGAAGTTCTTGGTGTATCTGTAATAAGAAATATTGGTTAAAATGCATACCTTCTCGGATAGTGCATCTTGAACAATGATAATGTCACTGGTGATGGCAGAAATAACCTCTCCTGTTGATGCCTCAGTGTCGAATAGGCTTATATCTTGATTCAACATTGACTTCAAATAAGCCATTCTCATCTTTGCAGCTTGACGTTCCCCAGTATGCATCCAACAAGCCACCTCTATATATATATATATATATATATAATCAATCCAACATCAATATTAATTATATTCTTTAGTTAATTACTAAGAAATGAAAAATTAAATTAAATCAACTGAGATAATACATGATTTTTGACTTGGCTGTTGTCATACCTATCCAAGATGAAAACAATATTGCTATACTTAGATACACAAAATCCAAAGAGTACTGCAAAATTCAAAACAAGAGTATCACATTAAAACATGCAGCTATAAGATATAGTAACATTTCTTCAATTGACAGAAAGCATCACAGTGCTGTTTTTTTTTTCTTTTCAGCCGAACAGTTACTACCTCGGAAGGTTAATTTGGAAGAGGACAGGAGAAAAGGTTGCTACAAACCTTGGCAACTTTGTGAGAGGCTTCCTTGGGGAAAAGATAGGCCAAGCCTATGACATTGATCAACTTGCCAAAGAAGATAAAGAAAACAGGAACAGAAGCACCATGTATGCATGCCCCAACAGATCCAAAGGCCATTAAAACACAGTCATAGAAGTCAGCAAAAGAGAAGAGTTTCAGCAGAGAAACTTTGTGTTCCTTTTTGCTCTTAGCATCCACGGCCGAGTCACCGGAGAAGGTACCCCGGTCTGACATTCTGGCCAGAAAAAAAGAGAGAAAAAAAAAAAGAGGAGAACAACAATCCTTTACTGAAAAAGTAAGCAAAAAAGTAGTAGTAGCTAACACCAGAAGGTGCCCTGCAACTGCAAACTTGAATGTGCGTTTGCAAAGGGCAGAAAGTGAAGATGGGAAGGGAAAAGAGGAAGTGGGCACGTAGTGATTTTGGTTGTGGTGCTGTATTGAAGAAAGTAGCTAACGTGGAGAGATTAGGAATGGGGTAGGAGGTGGTGGATGCGTCATAATATACAAGGTAGAAAAGAAGATGGAATATTTATTATCACCGAAGATTTGATATAGCATGCAAGGCTCAGAATCAACTTAACCTTAACATAATTACAATATAATAATATAATACGGATAGGTTTATTGAATCTTCAGTGGTTGATTATGTTGTTATTGAGGTGTTTCTTGGGTCATTGCGTGAGTTGTTCATATAGTGATGATGATGATGAGCTGTGTGTGACTTTGCAGTATTCAACTGCACTCTCTTTCTTGCTCTCTGTCTGCATTAAATTACATTGAGAGGTAGTTGTTGAAGTTTGCTATATATATATATATATGAACGTAGGCTCCAGATAAGTTCAAATGGGCTTGGCTGAGTCCGTGACTGAGACTTACCATAAACTGTAACTACATAAGGAAAAAGGAAGAGGGAACCATTGAAAACCAAGGTCTGGGTCTTGCGTCTTCGTGATTTCTAGCATATATAAATGTCAGATGCACCAGCACTGGTTCATGCAAATAAGGATAGTTCTGAAAAAAAAAATTCTAGATATATTTGAAGATGTGAGAACAATACTGAGTATTATTATTATTTTCTTTTTTACTTTTGTTGAAGTTCAATCTACGTGTACGTAATGGAGTAACTCAACTCATGACACTGCATCAACAACGTACAGAAGTGTTGACAAGGTCAAATACCTAAATGTAAGGTCAAATACCGAATGTGATTAATTTCTGATATACATCCAGAAACAATAAATCTTATTATATTTCTACGCTATAAACAAAGTAATATATGTTGTCTTTATAAAATCTTCATTCTCATGCATTACAATTTCTTTAGTTCAACTAAAACATCAATAAATATAATCAACGTGATTATAAAAGATAAAAAAAAAATTATTATATATTATTTAGTATAAGCATGTAAATTTATGTTACGTTAATGCATAGAAATCCAAATAATAATAATAACAATATAAAAAGACAAGTAACTACCATAAAATAAAACTAGACAATAATGACATTAATATTATGACTATTAGGAATGACATTAGTTTTCAAATCAACTGATAAAAGAGAAAATTCTAATATTTACGAATATAAGAATTGAAATTGGATAAATATAATAAATATAAAAAGTTAAATGGAATAAAAAAATAACATAATCACAAATTAACATGTGACACACTTGTGACTCAACACGTGAGAAGTTTTTCTTAGAAATTTAAAAAAATTTAAAAAAATTTAAAAAATCAAAAACTGATACGTCTCACTATTCATTAAGATTAATTATTTAAACATTGCTACAAAAATAATCAAATTAACCAAAATTGACAAAAATAAAGAACATGAGGACCAAAGTGAACAAATACAACGAAATTGATAATCAAATGTGTATTTAAGTCTAATGATGTTAATACATTGAAGAATGTTTTTCATAGTATATGAAATTCATAGTATGAAATATTTTTCATGAAAGAAATTATAGGTTATTGTTATCCATTCATGTTTTTACTTAATTTTTTTTCATAATAGATAATTTACCTATATGTATAATGTAATTTTATAAATAATTTGGTGTGATTTTTTTTATGTTTATTATTCTTTTCTTTTTTTCTTTTTTAATAAAATCATATGACAATAATATCCATGATGAGTTTATTTGGGATATTAGTATTATGACTAATAATGATAATATACAATTTATTAGTATTATTTGACGTTATTTAATCATAAGAAGAATGTGTTTTGAAAAACTAAATCTTGCGCATCCCTGATTTATTACGTTCACGTATCATATGTAAACCACCATGTCCATGTGGGTGGGGTGTATGAGGAGAGCGATTTGAAAGCTATACTATTTCGCCAACAAATACTAACCAAACATAAATATTTCATTTTCCCTTTTATTATCGACTTTTGGAAAACATCTTAATAATTAACATTTTTCTTATACTATCACTAACTATGCACTTTTTTCCTATCCAATCAAATCAAAGTCCCTTCAAATTTCTCTAATGGAACTTTGGATTCAATTGAGAACACTCAACGTAAAAGCAAAAAGGGGAAAATATTATATATGTAATATGCATAATCATTAGTGTTTAAAACTTTAATTTATTAAAATAATATAGGTAGAATAATTCGCTGACATTGCAATAATTTTACTCTTAAAAAAATGTTTTAATGAGTTGAACTAAAATATAAATGTTAAAAATGGTGTCATATTTGAACAAGTCAGAACATTTTCATAATTATTATTTGTTTAACTGTGAAGTGTAGAGTTAATCAACACTTTGTTTTAGAAGCTTTAACCCATCAATTAAGTCTACCCTCAAACGGAAATCAATTACGTACAAGAATTCTTCATTTGGCGGTGGGAATCAAATTCTATTTACGTAATTAATCGTCGCTTTAAGAAGAACTTTCCTTAATTAATCCAAACCTAATTCAAATTAATTCCAAATCTATATATATTCAATTAAAAAAGGCCTCACATATTTAGAGAAGACGCGACACGTAGACAGAAACAAGTGTTCCATATTTATTTTATCGAAACATGTTAGATGCATACAACAGAAACTGTCACGCCATACTATAAAAATGTAAAGTCACCGAATATTTGGATGTTCATAACATCTTTTACATGTACTTTCACATACCCTGCCCCATACCAAAATCAATATGCTTAAAAACCCATTTTATTTTTAAAAAATAATTTTTTTGAACTATCTTGCAATCTAATATGATATCTTCTAAATTATTTTTTTTTGAGTTTAATACGTTTTTGGACTTTTAACTTTCAGTAAATTTTGAAATTAGTTCATCTCGAAACTTTTGATCAATTTAGTTATTCATCTTTCGAAATATATAAATTTAGTTCTTTTAATCAAATTTTGTTAGGTTTATTTGATATTTCGTACATATTTTAAGATTATATTTGAGTAGTTTATATTGTTTTACACATTTTTACTTTAATGTTAAGTTAAATATTATTATGAAACGCGTTTGAAATGTCAAATAAACTTAATAAAATTTGATTAAAATGACTAAATCCACGTATTTTGAAAGATTAAATTGGTCCAATGTTTCGAAATGAACTAATTTCAAAATTCACTTAAAGTGAAAGAAAAACATATTTAACCATTTTTTATTTTTTTTATATTTTAAATTCACTTAAAAGATACTGTCTCATATTATAAGAAAAAATGGTAAAAATATAATTGTTTTTTATTATTTTATTGTTTCATTATTAGCCATTCGAAAGAGGAAAAATTCAGAAACTATGAAAACCTCCATTTGGGTCCGAGACTTGAATAGTCTAAAAAAACGCAACTTTAATGGCCTCCACCCAACCGTTTACCTATATTTTTTAATGCATTAATAATTGGTTTACTTTGCTCTTCTTTTCCACCACTCCATCTAGTACTTGTGACACCACTATCTTTTTGGTTCACATAAAATATATTCTAATTGCGTTGAAATAATGAGATATATAAGCTTGACCACAAGATGAACCACTAATAAATTAAGCAACAAAGTGAACAATCTCTCATCCTATCTTTCCAAACAATGACACCTTCTCCTCCAATGGGGTAAGACCAAAAGAGAGTTAAAAACGCATGCATCACGTACAACCTATCAAATTAATTGTGACACTTACACGTAGGGCACCACTAAGTACTATACAATTAACAACGAAAATGTGAAGTAAAATAGAGTTTGAGAGAAAGTTATGAACAAATATGAGATGCTATATAGTGTGGTGGTGGGTACAATTTGTGGGGCTTAAATGGTGAAATGGAATTTAATTGAAAGATGGACATGACATGACACGTTAGAAAGAAGAATATTGGAGAGTGTTGCATGAAGGGTATGTGTTGTTGATCTTGAAGAAGGAACAAAAAATAAAGTGATGATAATTGCAGAAGAAGTAATGAATATACACAAATAGTTGAGGGATTGAAGATGGGTTGCAATAGTGGTTGAGAAGCTTTAATAACGAAGACCCAACCGAAAAATTGATGCTAATTAATGCCGTTGTGGAAACTGATTGGGACATGCCTGTCACGCTTTCTAAATACTACTAACTCTTCCATTATTAATTATCCACTATATTAACCTCATTAATTCACTACTTAACTAACTAATTAATTAATTTCTTTCCATTGGTAACTTAAACATCTTCATTGGTTCCTTCCTCTCATCGTGATTATGTATGTTTTTGTTTGATGGGGTTTAATTGCCCCATACATGTGATGCATCAATAGTATATTTCGTAATTAATTCCAACACAAAAGTTTGTTTTCCTTTGAGTTAAATCCCTTTCATAATTTTTTGAAAATATACATATTTAATGTTTATAAGAAATAATTACAGTTTTGTTTCTCTAGCTTTTTCAAATTAAGTATTTTGAATTGATTGTGGATACATTATATTTTCAACGACTTTTAACTGACAAAAGTTGATGTTTTTATAATAGGATTGGTTACTTTGTTGCTAAGATATCGGATCATTTGTGTTTATTTTTTTAAGTTATTTTTTAATATTTTTTTTCTAGTTTACTTATTTTAAAAGTAAAGGATTTTTTTAAGAAGTAAATCATAATAGCCTTCTTAAATAATATATTTTTTCTATACCAACAAAACTTCTTTCGTTTCTTTTCAAATTTAAACATGGTTTATAACAATAATTAAATGTTAAATGTTGTTCTAGTTTCTAAACTTGGTAAAAAATTGGAATTTATTTTTGCTAAATAGATATATTTTAATTTTTAAACTTTAAAAATAAATATAGTTATTTTAACTTAATGACATTAACTTTTAGGATTGTTAAATAATTTTTTTGACATTTATATTAGAACATGTCAAATGATATAAATATAATTGGATTAAAATAATTGTATATATTCATTTTTAAATAATATATCAAATTTTATGTTCTAATTTAAGGATTAAAATGTAAACGACAATTCTTCATCCTGGTTTTCATCAACCTTCATAGTTTTTTTGTTCTTTTCTACTTTAAAGTTTGAACCATGGCATATAGTAACAAGTTGCTTCATAAGTGGACTATCTTCTACTTTATAAACATTCAATGAAATCATTAAAAATGTTCCACGAGTATGATACTTGGAATATACTCTCAGGAAATTTACACTTATTTTCTTTCCCATGGATACCAACTAATATGTGATTTTATTTAGTCCATTAAAAAATAGAAAAAAAAATGAAAAAGCAAAAAGTTTTTTTTTTCTTTTTGTACAATAATACAAATATTTAAAACGAAGAAATTCTGCAAAATATTGTAATAAACTCGAATAGATAATCGTGAAAAAAATTTCCATAAATCTAGATACTGTTGATCGTTATGGTATTTTGGTTTGTCTCCTTATAACTATGTAACTATTACATCTCGAAATTGTAAAACTTTTAAATCATGTTTTGAAATTTATACTTTTTTCATCTAAATTTTCAAACCATATACTATTTTAATCTCTAAACATGTATTAATATCATCACTTAGTTTCCATTTCAATTTAAATTTTAGACCAATATATAATTGACAAATTACACTTTTAAATTTATTATATTTTTTCTTGATTACATAAATTAATTTAACCATGTTATTCTGTAAGGCAATGAGTTCTGATACCACCGATGATTTTACATTTTTATATGAATATTATCATTAAAGAGATATTACATATATGTTACTTCAGTCTAACACATATAAAAGATTTAACGTCAATTTTAATTCGAAATCTTAAGATAACAAATTTACAAATATTTTGTTTTACATAATATTTAATTTTGCCTTTTTTTATACTCATGTTACTTTGATTCATACTTTAATTACTCTCCATATACACTTTTAAAAATTAATTTTGGTTTATTTCTTTACATGACAAAAAATGTATCTTTTCTATTCCATTCCTTAAATATGGTTAGAATGAATTTAATGCTTTGCTTTGTTTTTTTTTCTTTCATTTGCTTGGGGATCCTTTCAAGAGTAGAAAAAATATTTAAGATATCGTTAATTATTTCATTTAAAAATATTAAGTTTTTTCGATGATAAAATATTCGATAAAATATTCTCTTAGCATTCTTTTATAAGTATCAAAATAGGTTAATTAAAAAAATCGTTTAAAGAATTTATATAATATTTTTTGAAAAGACGTATAAAAATAAAGAAAATTATTTTTCTTATTTAAAAATTATAAAATAAAATATTTCTTTATTTTTAAAACTATAATACCCTCTCCAAAATATAATAATGTCTTTGTATATCACTTTTATACGATAATTCAATTCTATATATATATATATATATATATATATTATAATGGAAATTTGTGATATAATTATTTTCAATTTTTAACTTCCATGTTTTATTATCTGAGTATGAAGTATCGATTCTTGCAAAACAAAAATAATAGTAACACGTAATATATGATTCATACTAAATATCATAATAGAAAATAAAGGATGAGAATAAAAAAAATTGGAATCATAGTATTATTATCCTAATGTAAAATCATCTATATCAAAAAATTAATATATTGTTGTCAAATGAGTTTTCTCTCTCAATATTTTTTTAAGTTTGACTAAATTTAATATTTCGACCGGTAAATATTATACTTAAAATCATATTTAAATAGTAAAATTTTATAATATTATTATTTATGATTTAGATTTCTTGTATACTATTAAGATCGTCTAACAAAATCGTAAAATTATATAATTTGATATTTGATTTTGTTGCACCACTTATTCACCTTCTTAAGTGAATATATTCATTAAAATAAAATCTAAAAATAGTTAATATATATATATATATATATATATATATATATATATATATATATAATTTGTTGAAATATCATCCAATAAATACAATTAAAATTAATTTTTTTTAATGATTAGCTTAATTAAAGTTTAATAATTAACAAATTTTCTGCACATTTACCTACTTAACCGAATTTCAATCAATTAATAAAACATTCTTCTTCTTTTTTTACATCTTTAAAACTCTTATGGTTAATACTATAAAGAGTAAACAAAGTTATTATAAACCTAAATTTGATGAAATATTGATATAGAAGTTGAGTTTATTTTAATAATTTTTCATTTCTATTATAAAAAGTAAAATCTATAACTCATATTACTCCCAATTTACAATTTTATGAATCCCTTACATTCTAATCTCGATTTTAACTAAACATTTTTAAAATGTGTGTGGAGCCAATTCATTTCATTGACAGTTATGTTCTTCATTGCGGATGCCAATATCTTTCTATAACTATGGAAATAATAATGATATGACAATACAATAGCGATATTTTATCACTTTCTCGTACTTAATTAAGTTTGCTTAACCAATAATTTTGTTGTCATCCTTCACTAGATTTCAAAGTCTTAGAATAATTCTGGCAAAACAAAACCATAACTTTTCTTTTCTGAAGGTCGATAAGAAGAAATTTCCAAAGTGAAACATGTTGCTAATCATCATTAATTGCCATGTGCAACTTTCTTTCACAGAATGTGCAACACTTTGCTTTGGTATCACCGTCATTTATTTGCATGCTCCTCTCTCAATCATGTGGTGAAGATGAAGATGATGAAGATGTTGATGATAGTGTAACTTCAAATCACTTTTCACCTGATGAAGTCACCATGTTTCAGTCCAAAAGATTATCACTTTGCCATAGCTATAGCTCATTGCAGAGCATTATTATATATATATATATATATATATATATATATATATATATATAAATATGTTTTGATTTTTCGAATTTAAGTGAAATCTGAAATTAGTCCCTCTTCAAAACTTTTGACCAATTTAGTCTTTCATCTTTAAAAATGCGTAAATTTAATTATTTTAATCAAATTTTGTTAAGTTTATCTGACATTTTAAGTGCATTTCATGATAGTATTTGAATTTTTATACCATTTGATATATTTTCGCTTTAATATTAATTCAAATGTTATCATAAAATGTGTTTAAAATGTCAAATAAGCTTAAAAAAATTTGGTAAGAAAAATTAAATTCACATATTTATAAAGATGAATGATTAAATTGGTATAAAATTTTGAAGAGGAACTAATTTTAAAATTAACTATAAAACTTGAGGGATAAAAATATATAATTAATGTATATGTATTAATTCTAGTACCTTTGATAGTATTGAGAATTTGTCGTATGCTTTACTGTTCAGCCGTCAAAACCTAGTTATAGGTACAAGCCAACTACTAAGTTGAGTAGAGTTTATCAGTATTAATTTATGAAATGCTAAGTGGGTCACATCACATGTTTAGGTTCCATCCATCAAGTTAAAGAAAAAAGATTGCATCAAATTTGTATTCAAAAGTTTCTTTCACGATAAGGGACAATAGAATTAACAAAAGTAAATTAACGATTAATAAGAAGTTATCTCACCTAAATTTATGTATGATTTAATTGGTTCATACGTAAATTTTAAAATTTATGTATAATGATTTTACATCACACGTAAATTTTGATAATTAAATTATAAAAGTGTCATAAAAAATAATTTGATGTAATACTAAAAATATTTACAATAACCATTACTCATAATCACAAAAGTATCTTATAATTTGAAAACAAGAAAAACAAAATCTATGAGACCTAACTTAATCTTAGAAAATCATATCAAATTATACTCGTAATAACAAAATATCCTATAACATGAAATTAAAAAAAAAAAATCAATTTATGATTATCTAGTTTATTATCAAAAAATTATATCAAAATATTTAAAAAAAAAAAATTAACTTCTGCCGATTGAAAAAAAATAATATTATGGTACATATTTTACATATGATTTCTAAATTTCAGAGTAGATTTGGTAAGGTGGTACGTTTTTTTATATTAGAATTTCTTTCTTATAATGAAAATTTTATTTTAAATCAGTAGCTTGTAGCATAGGAGAGTAAACTTTTTTTTCAATAGTAGGTAAAAGGGCTGACTTTTTCAAACAGAGACCTAGAGAGTCATCGCTGGGTGGGGGATTATAGTGCATAATGCGTTTGTTCAAATAATTATTTTAAGGAGAATATATAACTAACAAAAATTTAAATATAGTTTTATCATAGTTTTTTTTTTTACTATTTCTGCCAAAATGAATTCGTAATTTGTTAGAAGTGAGTTTTAAGCCTAACTAAATCCCCTACAAAACCAACTTATAAGGTAAGATTTGCACCTCACTTATATACTATAAAATAACCTTATCTCTAATTAATATGGGATTTCAAACATAATTTTCTATTCCTAAGTGTAGTGCTCCGATAATATAACTCTATAGATCATGGAGTAATTAACTAAGCTAATTCATTGTTTTTTTTACATTCATCATGATGTTATTATATCAAGATTCCTCCTAATTGGTAGTTTTTGGAGGTTTTTTTTATGAACGGTAAATGTTTGATAAAACACAAATACAAAAAAATTAAGAAATATTTTATTAAAAATATGACAACAAATTCATTTACATAAGTAAAATATGGTTATATAAAGAGAAAATACAAACAACAGAAATAATAACATAATAAAAAATCATAACAAAAAATTATAATATAAAATCTAACCTAAACTCATTACGGAAAACTGAAAGAAATCAACATGAACTAATGAAGTTGGAAGGTGTCTTTCTATCCTTTCTCTTAACAATCATGGACATATGCTTTGTTTGTTCATCATAATTATGTTCCTCATGGTAGTTGTAAAAGGCACATTGATGTTAAAACTAACAATCTTTCATTTTTATAACTTGAAAATTTATGTGCATAATTTGTTTCTTCATTCTGATACAGTGTTCTTTTGTTTATGTAACTAAATTTACACTTGACAATCCATTTTCAATTTTAGTGTTTTTTCAATAGAAAAAAACGTGGCTGTGTCTAAAATACTTATACATGAGGATATTTATTTTCATTTTTATCGTATATGATATTTGTTTTTTTGCCTTAGTTGCTGCATCTTTCCATAATTTAGTTGCCGCATTTTTTTTTCTTTATTATTATTATTATTATTATTATTATTATTATTATTATTATTATTATACTATATGGTTAGAAATATAATAGTTAAGACCAAAATAGTCTTAAATAGGCTTGGACAATATGTATTCAAGATTATGCTTATCTATAAGTTCGGTCCATTAATGATAATAACCATAAATAACCTACCTAATTATTAATTAAGTTCAGTTGATACATAAATTAAAGTAACAAAAAAAAGGTGAATTTATACATATTAAAGGATATATTGAATTATTATTTAATTTATTAAGCATATTTCTAAGAGTTTTTTTTTCATGGTTAACTAAAATAGCATTTACCCTATCCATACGTATAATACGATAGTATGGTCAAGTAGTGCTTTAATATATTTAAATAGTTGCACTATTTCTACAAGTGTGTTTATGTATTAAATAATTTAAATCATTCATAAAATATGACAGCTGATATATTTTTTAGGTATACATCATTTAATTGAGTTGATGTACGAGAAATACTTAAGCCGTTAGAAGCAAATGACCATTCATAAATGCAATATGAGTTTAATGATTTATCTTAATATTTCTAGAAAATATCTTTCTTATGCTTTTAAGGAAAAGACCTTCATTTTTGTTGTTTGTCTTTAATCCTTCAAATGATATCTAAAACCATAAAAGAAGAAGAAGAAGAAGGAAACATAGAAGAAGTAGATCCCTTCAACTTTTTACATGAAAAAAATGAAAAAAAAAAAAATTTACCTTGTAGCTTTCACCTTTGTCCCTTTGATCCTCATATTATATATCCAAGATAAAAAAAAAAAAAAAAAAAAAAAAAAAAAAAAAAAATTAAAAAAAATAAAAAAAAAAAAAAAAATAAAATAATTTTTTTTTTTTTTTATCATAAATATTTAAATTTTTATTTTTTATTTACACTCTTTTTCATGAATACGATATTTATAATAGTGAGGTAATATCCATTAGAAAATTTAAAACATCAATATAAATTAAATAATTTGGGTAGTAAAACATTAGTACTGGTTTTCCTAATCTTAATCTTAAATAAGATATTCATTAAAATATAAATAAATTTAAATTTTGAACAGAAATAGTTAACACAAAATAAGAGACTATTATTTTGATAGTTACCAACTTCATAACATGTTAGTCTTTTATTGCTATTAATAGGAAGACCTACAAAATATTTAACCCTCTCAGTTGAAAATAGAAATAGGTTCAAGATTATTACTCTTAAAAACATCATTGAAAAAATTGGTCATTAATTCTTAGAACCTACTTCAATTATGATCAGTTGAAGAGAGTTGTGCAAAAAGTCAATTCTCCGAATAAAAATTTAAAAGACAAATGAAAACATGATAATCTCTTGGGTGGAGTAATAGTAATAGTCATATTTGGATCATAATATGCAACAGTGGCAAAAGTCTCACTCCAAAAAAGCATTTGGAAGATTAGTACCAGCAATAGAGATGGACTAATATCAATTATATGCCTATATTTTCTTTGTATGGATCCATTTTGTTGGTGGGTACGGGGACAGGTAAGTATGTGAGGAAGACCATGTTTATCAAGATAAGGTTTTAAACCCAAAAACTTTGACATTGTTAGTTTGAATAGACTTGAGAAGGTTATGATTTGTTTGATTTTTCAGCAAAATTTTTAAAATGATTGTTAAAAACAGAAGTTGAGAATTAGAACCAATAAAATAGCTCTAACTTAGAGCTGATACCATGTTATAAATGAGTTTTAAGCCTAACTCAAACCCACAAAACCAACTTGTAAGGTGAAGATTGTATCAACTTATATATTATGAATTGTCCTTATTTCTAGTCAATGAAGGACTTCCAATATTATATAGTATCTAGAATCATTTGAACTAGCCATGGATGAACCCATATATCTATATAAACCAACAGGAACTGTCATACGTAGTATCAAACCTACTAAAAGGTGGTTGATGCAGTTTTTCTTAAGCACAGATATCACAAAACAGCTTACAACGTGATTTGTTATATTGAACACGACAAATATTCAAGATTTTCTTTACCGTATCATAGGAGGCATGTCCAAAATGAGAGTTCCAAAAAGACAATGAAGGTTTATCAGAAATTGATTAGAAACATACGTTCCACCTCTAAGAGTTCCTTTAAGAACGATCCGTTTTGTGGCTTGTTTTCCACATAACAACAATGAAAGTGAAATTCAAATAAACCTTCTTATCTCATGCACACTTATAAACACTGATTAAATTCTTTAAAATAGAAGCAACATCTAAAAGATTATTCAAAACCATTTTAGCATTCTTATAAGAATATTTATAAACATCTGAGCCAATATGAGAAATGTTAATACTTGTACCATTACCTAACTTGACAAATTCATTGCCATTGTAAATAGTTTTGGTTGTAAGGTTATTGGAACCATATGTGATGTGATGTGTGGCATCACTATCAGGATACACAAAGGGTCAATAACAGTGGAGGGAGCTCCCAACAAAGAGGGTGTATCATCATCCATGATGTCTGTACAATACAGTTGAGACTGATTACGACTATTCTGTCATTTTACAAATACATTGGCACATGATTTTTAATATGATTTAAATAACGTCCTGAGATAATCAATTAATAAATAAAAGTGCTTTATTATATAAAGTGTTGACAGCACATTAGAGCTCACGACAAAAATGTATTAATAATGTTTTTGATAAACGAAAATGATTTTCTTTCAACCAATGCCCTTAAATACATTTACATTAATTTATTTATTGACATCTTAATTAGTATCCTCATTTTAACGTCAAGATGTGGAAATATCACAATTACATGTCGCCTGTTTTCAATTAACAAGACAAAAGTAAGCCAACTGTTCTCATAAATGTTTTAAAAACGCCACTTGCAGAAGACTATACCATTACCATAGTTTCTAAATGCAGTTCATGAGTGAAGCACATTTGTCCACAGTTTTTGGTAACGTCAGTGACAGTAACCCATTTTATTTTATTTGATAACACACATGGGAGAAACCTAGTAAAAAAAAAAAAAAAAAAAAAACTACCAGGACAAACACTCAAATATAACGAGCAGTGGAAACTTATAACTCTCGTTACCTTCCTATCAATGTTGATGCTTATAATCATTCTATTGATTGTAGAAGGAGATGGTTTACTAAAGCATGTCCATTACTTTCACGGCTTATTAATATCTTCACTGAAAAAATTTATAGCCGCACCAAAATTATCATATATATAAGCTAAAACAACTGGTTTGCACATTGACCTTGTTTCCATTTTTCGTAGAAAGGTTACATCTGCTTTCAATGAAAGTAGTTGTACCACTTAATTTCTGCATTTGAAGCAACTGCCTAATATGAAAGAGAGAAGACTAATCTACAGTTCAAGAATTCGGCAAAATCCAACCTAAACTTTTCAAATTCCAAAGATGCTTGTTGGGCCAAAAAAATACAGAGATCAAATCATAGTAATATCAATTTATTCTAACGCCGTTACCAAATTCAAGATATATAGGTTCTAGTTAGCAAGAAAAGCACAGGAAACAAATCTTTAGAAGTATAGTGATTAATAGTGAGAAACGGTTTCACATCCCGAAAACTAGATGCATTCCAAATCTCTTCCAATAATCTTAATCTTCTTATCTTTCTTTTTTCCTTTTGAAAAACAAAGAATAACAATCATTTAACCTATAAAAACACTCGGCAAATGCAGAGAAAACTTAAATATAGTACAACTATTAAAGGAACCAGTTGGTTACATTAGCCTACCAACATAGGTAGCTCGGGGATATTGCCGTTGCAGCTGTGGCCACTGAACAAAAAGTTGATCAGCCATCCGGAACTTGTACAGGAGCAAGCCACTCAAGGAGAGCCTTCTCACTCTTGCAATACTCTCAACATAGAAAATTGATGACCATTTGATTCCCACTACCTGCACAAGAGAAGCAGAGCGATTTCAGTAGCATTACAAATTATCAAATGAAGTAGATAAATTCAGTTATGGAAATAATAAAAATTAATGAGGGGAACAAGAACCTTAAATATGAATGCAATTGCACAGAGGGGAATGCAAGTTCCAGGTCCATTACAAAGTATCTGGATAATAGCATACATAATTAGCTCAAATTGTAACAGACTAAAATATGATAACAGAACCAAATCATTTTGGCATAGTACCACTTCAGGTCTAATTTTAATCATTAGCCACAGCGCATGCCCCATTGCAATTAATGTAGTCCAAATTGAGGTTATATATGATTGACCAACTTCCCTACTCCGATATATCTTCATGAACTGGGCAGTCTGTGTGACCCTTGTTGCATTCTGCAGTAAAATTTATTTCTGATCAAAATCTGTAAACCAGCAACAAGCAGAAGTGAAAATACAGACAGTAAGATATATTCTCTATTTTCGGTCCCAAGTCTGCAACTGGAAAAGGTTCGAGAAGAGCTCAATAAAAAAAATGACACCATCAAAAAAAATACAGCCATTCAAGTTAATTTATTATTTTTAAAAATTCCATCTAGGTAGCAACTACTTCTTGCGACAATAAGCTATTTGTACAGTCCTAGATACTCGTGAAAAAAGCCTATAAGGGACTGGACAGCATTGCTTTGGGTCTACCTTATTGCAAACAACAGTAGTCACGTTTGTATCCGGCAACAATAATTACTCTCACATTCAATTCTAGAGGAATTCAGCCAATTTACTATCCCCAAAGAAAAAGTTTTATTTCCCTATAACTACCAAATAACAATATATGGCATAATATTTTGAGCACCAATTACTATAGGCATTAACATACATAATTTTGAACCATATATATCAAAAAAAGGGGTATCGTGTTAAAAACTATCCAATTTTATATTGTAGGACGTCCCCTGCCCCCTGCCCAACCTACAAACCAGAGTAAGAAAAGATAAATAGAGATCACTGATAAAAGGTACTTCTTGAGACAGTAAAATATAGAACCTCAGTAGAAAGGGAGTTTTCCAACAACTGAGCTTTTTCAAGACTCATATTATCAGTAGCAGCAGCAATGTAGAATCTTGGATTAAACCTATCTTTCCGTAACACTGCCAATAGATTAAGCATCTCAGCAGTATGACCACCTAAAGCAGATAAAATTATTAATTTGTGGAATTGTCATGGAATGTTTTGATATGGATGGAAAAGAAAGGAAAATAAGGTAAAACCTGATCCTAAAATAATGAGGGTACTGACAGGTTTTGAAGCTCTTTTGCTCAAGGGCCTGCGACTGTGATATATGACATAAAGGAGACGAACCAAAATCAAGGAGACAACAAAAATGGAACTTGAAAAGACAGCAATTGAAGACACACTGCAGCCATTGCATTTGTCCATCGGGGGTAGGTTCAAGATTTCAGTCACAGCTACACTTACATCTTTACTGCAGAATTCAGGAGAAAATCAATGTTGTAGATATAATTAGTGTCATAAGCAATTAAGCTGGAATTTATACTTGCAAGTTGTAGTTACATAAATACATACATGGAAGAAGGGATGCGTTGCTACAACAAACACATCGAAGAAGACTAGATTTTACATAAACCAGTGTAGAAGAGCAGAAACGGAAATACAAATAAATGTGCACACGCACACACAAAGTTATGATGATGATGATCTTGCCAAATCAGATAACCATCCCCCGTAGAAATCCCAGTCACCATGCCATTTCCCAAAATCATTTTGAGAAATCCTTTAACTTAACAATAGTATCCTCATATGGTCATGACATTTAGCAAGATATTTATTTACAACTAACAATTCAACTTTAAAGCCTAATAAATATTATGGCGTATAATGGGGGAAAAAGTCTCCTACTACATCAGTTTCAGGTCAATACTATAGATGGGAAATAGGGGTGGCATTGAAGGCTGCTATCTGAGAAAAATACTCACAAGACCAAAAGCTCCCAAGATCTCAAAATAAACAAAAATAGCCACTTTGAACAGCTTGAGAAGGAATGCTAACAAAATATTAAAGAATGTAAAAACTTGGCCAAATCCCAAAACATTACGTCTGGAAACCAATAACCATATCATGTGGTTTAGTTTTATACCAAACTATTTTTTTACAAAAACAAGTTTGGTGTTTTTCAGAACCAAATTGAGAGTGATTTTAGAAACCAGGAATTGGTTGGTTCAAAGCCAATTTTAAATCTGGTTCAAATACCAACCTGGTTCTGATCTAAAAGCAGTACCAAAGCATGAAACAATAACCTGGTTTTAAACCCAGGGTTTAGGTTCAGAACTAGTTTCAAAATAAGTGTTGGATATTTTTTTTCCCAACAAAACCAATTTTAAATGGAAAAAAGGGAAAATATACCCTGCACAAAAGTTTTGTTGAATCATGAAAGTGTGCATCAGACAGTGTTATCAATGGTGCGATGTGGCAGAGGGCTGACATTTCGCCATATAAACACGCCATTGCAGCCTATGGCGCTGCCATAATGGGCATCCCTTCACAAATTAGAGAATTAATAGTTCCCAACTCTTAGCACATCATAATTGAGAGATTAAATAACTCTATTAATATTAATACTGACTGGTTTTCAGCACAATAATATTTCAAAATCAGATTTCAACGAACAGTGCCAGTGGATGTTTAGGCAAAGTTATTCTAGTGAGTAACACCAATAATAATACACTAAATGAATTCAAATCAAGCAGCAATTCCCAATCTCGGAATTTAAACAATAATACGAAGGGGGTAATTATAAGATTAAGAAGAGTAGTTTACAAAAATAAATTCCAGTAAGAAATAACAGCAGTAAAAATCTATGAACATTTTACTCACACTGTGGTCCAATAGAAAGATTAAGAAAGAACGGATCTTACCGAAGACGATGGTAGTGGGATTTAAGGCGGCGTAGGAACGCCTCTGTTCTCTGGTCTGCTCTTGGTGGCGTTCACCGATTCGATTCGAGGGTCTCTTTTTGGTTACACAAGAGGTAAGTTACCGAATCCGTGTTGAAATTTACTACAAGTTCCACAAAATTTACCAAATGAATCATAAGTATATTTAAGAGGTTATCCTTACAAATAAAATGAAAGAAGAAACTAGATGTTTATTGATATTTGTAAGAGAAACTTCCACTAAGATTCTGAATTTAGTTAAATTATTCCTTATATTCCTTCCCAATGATTCGAAAACCATATATAATGACATTCAGCGTAACTGTGCTGTTTTACCTTTCATAATATTTTCAAACTACAACATAAAATTCATATAAAATATGTCGGTATAACAAAATGCGAGAACTAAAACATAAATAAATTAATAAATAATATAAAGAGAGTTCACATAAATTTAAAAGAATGATTACTCGTATTTGATATATATATATATATATATATATATATATATATATATATATATATATATATATATATAATTGAAATTATGTTGTGATAAAGAAAATTAATTTCGTAAAACTAAAGATTTGAAATACTTATCTCTTATAAGTATTTTAAATCTTTAGTTTAACAAAATTAATTTTCTTTATTACAACATAATTTCAATTATATAAAATAAAATTATATATATATATATATATATATATATATATTTTATTTATGAGAACACTATGCAACTGCCATAACACTAAATTAATATATATATATATATATATATATATATATATATATATATTATATATAATTTTAATTTAT
>Ga0214544_1004719_pt1 | contig 27129 bp, 8 predicted proteins | sample CNSS3metaG_FD_160074 | JGI IMG/M metagenome (GOLD analysis project Ga0214544, IMG submission 160074) | Root nodule microbial communities from cowpea collected in UCLA plant growth center, Los Angeles, California, USA - CNSS3 | ecosystem: Host-associated > Plants > Roots > Nodule | place: USA...
TTAATTTTTGTTGTGTTTTTTTTTTTTTTTTTTTTTAATTCGCGAGTTTTACCTAAAGGCATTTTACTGCAGACCACATGATCTTTTGACCTCCTTGATTTATTCTTCATAGTGGTGGTATAATACAATTTCTGTTATTATTTAACAATACGGGTATACAAGGCTTTTGCATCCTGTATACCCCGTAATTGCAAATTGTCCCCCAACAACTTTTAAGACAAAAGCACCAAAATTATCAAAATGGTGTAATTTTGGTGTCATGCGAGCTCAGTATGATTTTATTTTTGAGAAAATCATGTCAACAGATTTTGTTGTGTTTTTTTTTTATATTTTAATCGAAGTCGTGTTAATTTGATACTATTTTAATTTATTGTAATTTTTTTTAATTATATACTTACTATTTTATTCGAAAGCTAATACTCTTTGATGAAAGCCGATACTCTTTGATGGGAGTTTTGTTATGCTGCTGGTTTTCTCCGTCGTGGTTTGAAGTACAATCATTCCGGTGAGCATGGGTGTTGGTGGTTGTGATTTGAAGTTAGGTAGCCTTATGTAGGTGTGAATGAATACGATTGAAGTTTTGTTTTGTTGTAATGGTTGCACCAATGTTTTCTTGATTATCGAGTATGGAATAGAAATTTCTGAAAAACAAATTTTGGAAGGTATTTATTGAAAAAACTTTGCTTTCTGGATTGATGTTTTCGGAAGGTTATTTTCCCCTTTTGAAAAGCAAATTTTGGAACAATAATATTAATGTTTTGAAATGATTAACCATGCACTTTTTAAAGCAATAATTTTAGAATATATGGTTTGTACGTCATTTTGGAAACCGTATTTTAGAACAAATTTTTAAATTCTGAAAGGCAAGGCGTAGTTCAGAAGGTAAAAATATTTATTTCATTTAATACATTTTTAACCCTTATATTATGTTTCAAAACATTAAAAATTTGTTCAATTTTTGCTTTTTTGACACTTAAATTTGATTTTGTTAGATTTATTATGAATGGAGACTTTTACACACGGATATAAGAAGAAATTTATATGTTTCCGTGAGTATACATGTTCAAATGAATTATGTTTTGTCCTTTGATATAATGCATAATGAATGTATGCCATATGATTCTAGTGATCCGTTAGCAATAAATGAAGTAAATGTAACCATTATATAATTATTTTGATACGGTAAAGTTACTTAAAAAGTGTTTAAGGAACATAAAATTGTAGCATATAGTTGTTGGGTCTTTCGAGAGAGGATCACCGGAAAGATTTAATACCAATGAGATATGAGCCTTATCCACACATAATGGATTGACATCACTCTTAATCCAAAATCTTAAGGCGATGAGTTTATGGGTCTTCATATATGGTGCTCAATTGTCTCATTTTTACTCAATGTGAGACTTAGACTCACTTGAATTTCCAATAATCTTCCCTTCAAGTGAGTCTCTTCACGTTGGTACTTCCTTCTTGAGCTAACTACTGAGTACCCTTTTGTCTGTGGCATCGTTCTTCTTAACAGAACTCACTTACCCGACCTACTATCAGGAAGAGACCTTGTCTAAACTGATCACCACACGAACCTAGACTCGGATACCACTATTGGGTATTTCGAGAGAGGATCACTGAGGAGATTTAACACCAATGATACATGAATCCAATCTATACATAAAGGGTTGACACCACTCTTAACCTAAAACCTTAAGGTGATGAGTTTACTTCATCCTTATATGGTGCTCAATTATCTCATTTTACTTAAGTGTATGAAATAAGACTATATCGTAAAAAAAAATAAATCAATCTAAAACTTTACAAAATAAGTTATCATACTTGCATGAAATAAGTTAACATAAAAAAATAGAGAAGATTGAACATAAAATATAAAAGATTTTTTTCTTTATTTTAAATATAAATAACGCATTACAAAGCATTACAAAGGAATATTGAATAAGTAAGTCAAACAATGGTTCGAGGTAGTGATTTTCTAGTACTCAAGTGGAAATTGCTGCCGACGGTGAGGAAGAAAAAAGAAAAAATTAAGAAAGAAGAAAAAATTCAATGCAAACCAAACAAGCTAATAAACTGGTATTCATTACTAGATTAGCCAGTCTGGTTTGTGCAAAAAATTTTCCTTTTTCTCGTTTGGCGATTTTTGGGTTTAGGGTTGAGTGTTTTAGTTTTAATTTTTTTTTTCAGGTCTAACGCAAAGCTAATTTATGATGTCATAATTATTTTTCATGTGTTATAATTATTTTTCATGTGTTATTTTTGATATTATTATTTCATACAATGAAATGGCAAGGACAAGAAGTGTTAGTTCTACCCATGTTGGAACTAGCAGAGAAGTTAAAATACAAAGGCCCACAACATCTGTTTGTAGGAGGAACCATGGTGAACCTTTAGATGTTAACCTTGTTGTTGCAACTCAGATGGTTGGTGATAGTGAATAGTGTGAAGAAGGCTTTCTTGGAGGCCCATTAGACACCTCTCTGCAGGTAAACTATGTTGACCATGTGGCTTTCAAACTCTGAGAAGGTGACGTAAGTAAACCAAAATTTAGGTTGTTTTTTAATTTGATGATGAATTGACAATTTATATAATGTGATAACAACATTGAATGTGTAGGACCAAGAAGATTTGAAACTAGTCTCTCAAAGTCAGAAGCTAAATAAAGTAGGAGTTTCTAACGCAAATATTGAGGAATTTGTTTTTCATTTTAGGTTGTTGCTTTTGTGCAACATAAATTATGAGGTGGTAAATAGGGGATTACTAACTGCATTTGTGGAAAGGTGGCATAAGGAAACAAATTCATTTCATTTATCGATAGGTGAGATGATAATTCACTTTCGGTTGCCAACCCTCTCCCATCCCAACTAGTTTGCGTCGCAACATAAACAAACAATCACATTTCTTTGTCTCAGTTATACTTGGTTACAAATCAAATTTGTATTTTTTGTACTTACCATCCCTTTCATATCCTAACAAAACATATGTCTTTCTTCTAGACTGTCCATTAGCTTTGCTATATATGAGAATAACAACCACAAAACCAAGACCAAAACCAATTTCTCACACCCATTCAAGTAGATCATCATGCGTAGCAAATATCATCTGTCGTAAAATGTACACTATAATCTCATGCAACATCGTCATCACTCATTAACATTTCATATTCTTTCATGCACAAACTTTGCTAAACTTTATTTGATACTTTACCATTGAACACCTTCACAAAGAACAAAAACATATTAGATAAAAAAAAACTCATAATGTATTGTTTTGAAGCATATTGCAGAATTGTGAAAAAACACCCAACCATATCGGATTGGGCATCTAATATACATCATCGAATCCAAAAAATCATACCAAATTACTCAATTTGGTTTGTAGAAACTTGTACCGAATAACATAATTTTGTATGCATTTTCGAATCGAGTAGTGCATACTAGATTACACAATCTGGTTAGTGAAACACTATACCAGATTTGGGAAAGCACACTAAATTATGTAATCCGATACACATTTCTGCAAAATCGGATTGAATAATCCAGTATGATCTCTTGAAAAATTTTAAAAACCTCAACCATTACCACCGCACCCTTGCTAGAACCCTACAGATGAAATGTAGTGGAGAAGAAGAAGGCACCACTGGAAGCAAAGCAAGAGAGGAATTTAATTCTTTTTTATTATAATAACTTTTGAGAAAGGCATATACGAGATTTCAAAACTTAGGGATGTATGAAGAAAAAATGGGAGTGCAGGAAGAAATTGTCGAGTATTCAAGTCTCTACAAAAATTGCAAACGTTGGATCCAAGAATGAATAACTTGTTTCATGTTAGTTTATTCAAAACCTATGTAATATCAATTCTTCTTCATTCTGAGAAGGATTATCCTAATAAACTAGATGATACAAACATGTATTCTCTATACTGTTTGATAAACAATGTTGTCAAGATCGCGATCTAGATCGCAAACTCGTACGATCTTGCGAGTTTTTGTCCTCCAAACGAGCTGACGCGGTTGCCGGATCGGAAGCTTGTCGGATCGGAGCAATCTTCCGAGTTTGGTCGTCGGATCGGAGGATCGGAGGTGCGTCGGTATTGGATCGATCTTCCATGGATGACATTTTAGGGTTCTGTTGTTGTGAGAGATGTAAATGGGGGCAACTAGGTTAAGTTTGATAGCTTTCCCTAACATTAAAAGGGCTGCTCCATGACTTATTAAAATGACCCGGCCCAATTTAAAACCCAACAACACTTTTCCCCCCTTTTAGATAGGTTACTTTTACACCTCGTGAGAAGACTATCGAAGACCCAACAACTGACGAACGAACCTCCTCACACACGTTCACGCGCCTACTGCCTCACTCACGTTCGCTCGCTTACTGCCTCACTCACGTTCACACCTACTGTGCCACCCTGTCACTGACGCCGTCGCCGCCCTTCCCAACGTTGTCAGGATTCTCCACCCACGTCACTGTTTTTTCTCTCTCTCGCAGTTTTTTCTCCCTCACGCATCCTCTGTTTTTTCTCCCTGTTTTATTTTTCCCTCACTGTTCTACGCAGACTCTACACGGCTCCTGTATTTATTTTCTGTTTGAAGAAAAAAAATGGCATCAAGTGGAAGAGGGAGTGGAGTTGGGTTGAGGACAGATCCTGCATGGAGTCACTGCATTTCTATTGATGGGAAAACAAGAAATCTGAAATGTAAATATTGTGAAAAGGTATTGACAGGTGGAATTTATCGACTCAAACATCATTTAGCAGGAACTTCAAAGGATGTTGGAACATGTATTGCAGTTCTGGAAGATGTTGAAAAATCAATGTTGGGTGTGGTTTCCCTGTTGCAGCAAAATTTGGTTAAAAAGTCAATATTCAGAGAACTTGAAGGGGATGGTGGCATGGTTGAATCAGAATCTGCTAGAAAAAGACCAAGTGAAGAACGTACTGATAAGTCATCAAATATTTTTAAGAGAAGGAATACTCAGACTACTATCAATTCAATCTTTAAGAAAACTGAGAGGGAGGATGCTTGTCAAGAAATTGCTTTATATTTCTACAACAATGCAATTTCATTTAATGTGGCAAACAGTGAAGAATTTAGGAGGATGCTTGAGTTGGTTGCAAAACATGGGGCTGGATTTAAGCCACTACCATGAGATTAGGGTGAAATATTTAAAGCAACAGGTTGAAAAGACCAATCTGATTTTGGAGGAGCATAAACTATTTTGAAAGAAAAATGGATGCACAATAATGACAAATGGATGGACTGATAGGAGGAGAAGGACGATACTTAATTTTTTGGTTAATAGCCCAAGGGGGACTGTCTTTTTGAAGTCTATTGATGCATCTGACATTTGCAAGACAACTGACAAAATTTATAAGATGATGGATGATGTTGTTGAGGAGATTAGGGAAGATAATGTGATCCAAATTGTAACCGACAATGCAGCAAATTACAAGGCAGCTAGAGACTTGTTAATGCAAAAGAGGCAAAAGCTATATTGGACACCTTGTGCAGCCCATTGCATTGATTTGATGTTGGAAGATTTTGAGAAGAAAATTCCACTTCATCATGATACAATAGGTAGTGGTAAGAAAATCACAACCTACATTTATTCAAGAACGAGTCTTATTTCCTTGTTGCACAAATTTACTAAGGGGAAAGATTTGATAAGACCCGCAAATACTCGTTTTGCCACTTCTTATTTGACTTTGGGATGCTTGAATGAAAACAAAGGGCCATTGATTAGGATGTTCACATCAAATGAGTGACAATCTAGTCAATTGGTAAAGACTAGAGATGGAGGACTTGTGGAAAATTTGATATTGGATAAGGAATTTTGGAAAAATATTTTGAATTGCTTGAGAGGTGCCCTTCCTCTAATTAAGGTGTTGCGCATGGTAGATTCGGATGAGAAGCCAGCCATGGGATTTATCTATGAAGAAATGGATATTGCTAAAGAAAAGATACAAAGTCTTTTCAATGGAGTTCGTAAGAGGTAATAATAATAACTAATTCCCTTATACTAATATTTAATTTTCTAATTTATTTGTTTTTGTAGATTAATTCATTTATTTTTATCTTATATAGCTACACCCCTCTTTGGGAAATCATTGATCATAGATGGGACAATCAATTGCATAGGCCATTGCATGTTGCAAGCTATTATTTGAATCCCATGTTGCACTATGATGCTGAGTTTAAAGCTGATTATGAGGTGAAACACGGAATGTATGATTGTTTGGAAAGGCTAGTGGGAGACATTGATGAGATCGATAAGATTGACTCTCAAATTGAGAGTTTCAAGAGTAAATCTGGATTTTTTGGTAGTGCAATAGCTCAACGCGCACTCAAAACCAAAACTCCATCCCAATGGTGGGAATCATATGGTGATGAACATCCAGAACTACAAAGATTTGCAATTAGAGTATTGAGTTTGACTTGTAGTTCATCCGGATGTGAGCGTAATTGGAGTGCTTTTGAAAGGGTAAGAATTCCTATTTATGAAATTGATTTTATAATTATTTTTAGATGTTAGTATAAGGTGTTAATTAACTTTGTAATTGTTTAGGTCCACACAAAGAAAAGAAATCGTTTACAACAAAAGACCATGAATGATGTGGTCTTTGTAATGGCTAATTCAAGATTGAAAAAGAAGAAGGATGTTAGGAAAACAAAGGACTATAACATGGATGATCTTGCTTCTGATGATGAATGGACAGTGGAGGAAAATGAAGCAAGTTCAAGTTTGGATGCTTCATATGAAGAAGTCTTACTTGAAGTTGGAGAGAATGAAGATGCTAGTAGAGGTGGTGTTGTTGCACCTATGGATCATTTGGAGGTTCCTCCAATTGTTGATAATGATCAAGGTCCTAGAGGAGAGGACATTGATGAAAATGAAGATGCTATGGAGGACAATGATGATTATCCTACTTTTGATATGAATGAATTCCTTGGATAGTTTGTATTAAACATTGAACAATTTATTAGATGTTTTATGCTTGGCCACACTTATGAAACTATTTTAATTGTTATGGATTCATTTTATGAATTATCTGAGTTGTTTTTATCATTTATATTTTTTTAAATGATGCACCTATTTATGAATATGTATTTTTTATCTACTTGTAACTCTTACGAGTCGAGTTACGATCCTCGAGTTACGAGTTTTCATTCCCTTCCCGATCCTCTTACGATGTTCGAGTTTAACAATATTGTTGATAAACTCCTTTAATTTCAACTTTAAAATAAGTACTTTTAAATACCTAAGTATTCGTTAATGTTAAGTCAACCAACTTTCTACAAACAAAATTTTTTATATAAATTTATAATCACAAAGTGAGGAATAAACGAATTACAAGTAATAACTTAACTTCAAAAAGAGGACGAACTGCTCACAAAAATAGCTTATTAATTTCTTTATTTTGCATTTTTTAGGTTCATGAAAATAGGGTACGTTTTTTATTCTTCTTTGTAAAAATAGGAGTAAAGCATAAATTTTTAGCTTTAGGTTGTGTTTAAAGAAGTAAGCGTAAAAGGAGTATAAAAAAGTAAAAAGTATGCGACAAGGCTATTGCTTACTACACCTCCTGAATATTATCATAATATTAGAAAAAGACATAAACACTCTTCACCATTGAACCACACCACACTATCGCAACTCTCGTTTCTACCACCACCATCGTCGCATCGCTGCTACTAAGGAAGAAGAAGAGAGGAAGAACACTGCATAGGAAACATATTTCATGTGCTTTGGAAAACTCTCTATTAAATACATTTCATATATGGGTATTCTGGAAAAATCATTTTGAAACACATTTTATTACAGAAATTCCTTCAAAATTCTATTCCGAAACACATTTTAGACATTCTGAAAATTTCATTTCAAAAATCATATCAGGAAATTTCGTTCTGAAAATGTTATTCCAGAAATTTCAGAAAGCTTGTTCAGGAAATGTTATGGAATATGTAATCCGGAAGTCACTTTTCCAGAGGGTGAAATGTTCATTTCAAAGTTCGAGCGAGTGTGCAAAGAAATTGAAGGTGCAGGAAATAAAAGGCATGAGGTAATCATCCTAGTTCAACTAAGGCCCATGCATTGTTTGGCCCAATCCCTCTTTTACCATTCTATTTTCAGTCAACAATAAGTTATAGTAGAATTTACATTATATTCTATTTTAATTAGCAACACAGGAGGAGATTAAATCTTATTTATAATACACATTCATATGCTAATATGATCTCTAATCTTTTATGTAACCGATCATTCGGTGTGTAATTTCATAATTTGGTTCTTCTACCTCATTTACATCCTTTAGTGTTAATTTGTAACTATTAATATTTTTAGTTATATCTTTTTTTCTTTTACTCACTTCTTATGTAGGAAAAATGTCAAAATCTTGTACTCTACGTTTGCCTCATGCCACCAAATTTAAGGTGAAAAAACCAATTGAAAAGATAAGTTCAGACGAGGGATAAACAACTTGAAAGAGAAAGAAAAAACATTGATCACGAAATGAGAAAATTTGAAGAAGAGAAAAGAAAATAGAAGAAAGGATCATTTTGGAAGGAGAAGAAAAGTTTCAAAGAATCCTTCCAATAATGGAAGCCATGATGAAGAAGAGAAACGAGACTTGTAACCATATGGGTCGAGGACACATGACTAAATGCTATTCAAGAAGAATAAGTCTAACATAAAGGTTCTCAAATTTTATGGCATCAATGAAATGAAAGTACCTTAAATGAGGTAAAAGTGGACTAAACTTTTTGTAGTTAAGCCTAAATAACATAAGAAAATTATATAATTCGCAATAATTGTATAAAAAATGTCCATATTGTATCAGTTATCTCAAGCCCATGTTTTATAGTCGTTATCATATGCCTCAACTCCCATTTCAATCTCGTATAGTCCCTCTTTTGATTATGTTTAACAAATGTCTTTCTCGAAGAATTTTTGTTTTTTTGAGTTCTTGATCATTTTTGAATTTCCACTCCTTTGCTGACTTTATTTCAACTTCTTATTTCTATTCCCTATGCATCATCCTTTTCTAAATCTTGTCCTCGATGTCTTCATCTTTTCGATGCACTTACCTCATTGTTTTTGATGTAATTACCTTCCACTCCTCTTCGATCCATCGATTTCAATGTCCTCAACAAACACTGACATAAACCCCATTTGTACAAGGTCTGATTTAGGATCTTTAGGGTTAGAACCTCGTAGAAAATTAGAAAAAAATTAGAGATAAGATGGAATGGAAAGTGGCTAAAATTCCAATTTGGACAGTAGTTTATAAAACGTCGATATTTCGAGTTGTATAACTCCAATTGAAGTGATTCCAAAACGAGGTGAAAGTAGACATTCTAAACTTTAATTTGGGATTAATAATCACTAATTTTGGACAAGTAGGACGAGAGTTATGACCAGGAGATAAATCTAGACATAATTGAGTTTTCTGAATTTGGGTGAAAAAGAAAGAACAAGAGGTGAATTTGGAATATGGAAGGAAATAATCACTCTTTCCAAGGGAGACAATACACAAAAGATGGGAAAGTTCTTTGATATAACCAATGAGTTCTTAAATCACTCAAGAACTTAAAAGAATCACTCTTACTAATATAGAAAAGATAAACTCTAATATTTCTGAATAAAAATCAACTTTTTTTTTGTCATTTATAAAAATTGTTCAGCTTATATAAAAGCTTTAGCCATCAGAATTACAAAGAATTCATTAATTGCAATTACATCCCACTTAAGCTAATAATGATCCCACTTAACTTAATAATGATACACTTAAGCTAATAATGATCCCATTACTTAATGATTGATTGTAACTGAAATTGTGGCAATCAAAAGTCACTAAAAAGCAATAAAACTAAACCCACCACTTAGAAAGCTAGCCATCCACATTCTTGGTATCATAACATCTCATTCATGCAATTATTTTCAACAAAGTAAAATAAAATAAACTAAAATTAGAGCAGCCCAAAACATGCTTGTTGGCCGCTCCAAATCAACAAGTGTTACTCCTTTTTCTTTAGTAGAAATTATGACAATTGGGCTTCATTAAAAACCATGTCACCTTTTTCTTCTACTCTGTTGGATTCATGATAATGTCCATTTTTATCTCTTTTTGTGTGTTTATTATCATGAATAAATCAACTTTTTCATTGCTTTTATCTTGTTATATCCTCAATTTAGTGTGTTTTGTTTTGTGTTTTAGTTGTTTTATGCTTGTTTTGCCTCTAATATCTCTTTTAATTGTGTTAAATAAGTTAATAGGAAAGATTTGTGGTGGAGGAAAACAAGCAAGAACTCAAGGGAGCATGATTCAACAAGAAAATATTGATTTTGAAGCAAATACCTACGTCGAACGCCACTAGAATCACGCCAATGCTTCAAATACAAAATGTTGTCAAATTGCCTAAGGTTGAGCACTGGAAAATTGGAGTTGAGCGCCACATGGCTGAGCGGTGGAAAGTGGGGCTTAACGCTATTCAATTCGTAAAACCTAGCGCTGAGTGCTGCTGAGACAAGGCTGAGCGGTGACATCGCTGACATGTCAAAAAATGGATTTTTAATCTTGTTTCTCGTGAGGGTTTGGTCCATTCCTCATTTTGCACGATAGAGAGGTTGCTAGGGGTGTTGGGAAGCTCTCCCACTCCTCCTTGGGTCTTCTCCTCCATTCATGGTGGTTTTTCACCCCTTTATGGGTTGGAGAGGAAGATGGGTTGTGATTGGGAGATGGAGACACAAATGGGAGGCACACTTGAAGCATGAAGTGTCTGCCAAGAACCTTGGGAGAAGACTTGCATCTTCTCTTTGGTTTCCGTTTATTCCATATCTCTTCAATTTGTAAACCCTAGGTTCTCCACCATGGAGAGCTAAACCTATGTGTTGAGATTAGATGTAATAAATTGAATCATGTGCATTTTGTGATGTTAATCCATATGCTTTTTCATTTCTATGTTAGTACTAGTAATCTTGCCATTTAGCTTTATGATTCTGGATTCCAAGGCATTGACATCCTCTACCAAGGCCTCATAAGCACTAGCTATATCTCTACGTGTCACTCTCTTGGTACTTTCAAGTCCTCTAACCAAATGATCTTAATTATGAGTACAATAATTTAAACCATATGTTAAACCAGTTCTCGAAGGATGCCTTTGTGGAAACATGTTGCATTACTCAATATTGTTAGTTCTTGCAAGAAAATGTTTGTATAATCATATATATTTAGGACCTCACCACTCTTCTATGTGTTGCACTCAAATTCCCACTCATGTATCACACTTATAGGTTTTTTGTTGAATGTACTCTCTTGCCTTTTACCACTCAAATTCTCTTTTGCGTAGGGCAAAAAACTCCTGTAGCTTAAGCAATTGAAGATTCGTCACAAAGATTTTAATCTTTGATAAGAACCAGAGGCCTAAGCCAAGAACAAAGAGAATCCTCTCTTTAATGAAATCAAATTCAATACATGACTAAAAGTGTCCACATCAGTTTTTGGTACCTTTATTTATAGTCACATAAGTTTAAGAAAACTTGAGAACCCTACAAGAAGACCCAAGTCCAAAAGATAAAAACATAAACTAATTTATAAAAGAAAACCTAAAGTCCAAAAACATAAACTAATATTCCTAAAAACTATCCTTCAAATATGCTCCAAGTCATGATCTTCATATCCTTAAATTTCCAATTGCTTGTAGCATCAGGAGCCTCGAATAGATTTGATCTTCCAATCTCTTGTTCCTTGCCCTTGTCATAGGTCCTTTAAATTGTAAAGGTTCATCTTCAAGTTCTTCTTGTATGAAATCTTGGAATAGTCCTCTATCATTCCCTCTTTCTTAAAGAGAATTTGTCCTTAAATTTGTACCACTTGAAGTTTAGGAGATTGTCCTCTATCATACCTTCCTTCTTAAAAAGAATTTGTCCTCAAATTCGTCTCACTTGAAGATTCCTTATCATTTAGCCATCAACATTACAAATGATTCATTAATTGTAGTTACATCCCACATAAGTTAATAATGATCCCCCTTAAGCTAATAATGATCACACTACTTAATGGCTAATTGTAATTGAATTTGTGGCAACCAAAAGTCACTCAAAAGTCGTCCACATTCTTGGTATTGTAACATCTCATTCATGCAATTATTTCTATCAAAGTAAAATAAAATATACTAAAATTAATGCAGCCAAAAACATGCTTGTTAGTCGCTCCAAATTAGTAAGTGTTACTCATTTTTTTTTAGTTGAAATTATGACAATTGGACTTTAGTAAAAACCATGTCACCTATTTTTTCTTCTACCTGGTTGGATTCACATCAGACACTAACTTCAAAATTTGGCGTATAACACTCCAAAATTAAGCAACTAAGCATATCACTCCATGTTGCTTAATTGTGCTAACTGCTCTTAGATTGTCATAGTGTGGTATGTGGAACACCTTAAACCTAAGATGAGATAACCATGGACCCTCAAGCATATAAAAGGCTACAATTACCTAAGGGTTGCTCACATGGATCAATAGGTGCATATGAATTTGACTACTCTATCTTCGTTTTTGAAATAAAGTTTATTCTCATCCTCATTCTTATACTTAATGATGTGAAATTTTTGTCCTGTCCTTATCCTTTCAGGAGGATGGTATTGTACTCATATCCAAATTAGTCCTTTCACTATTTCAAATAATAATTAAATAACTTTTTACAAAGAATAAACATCATAATAAAGAAAATGTATAATTACTCGTATAATATCCAGTTTGGGGCTAGTGTGTCAAATAGGTACCCAATTTTAAAAAAAGTGTCAATTGCGTCCCAAATTTTGAAAAAGTGCTTCAATTAGGTTCCTTTCAGATGGAGTTGACTAACGCCGTTAGTCAACATGTCACGTGTCAGTCTGTGGTTTTTTTAAATTTTTTTTTAAATTTTTTTAAATTTTTTGAAAAAAAATTAAAATACCATGTGTCAAGTCCCTGTGTGTGACACGTGACATTGTCAGTGCCAAATGGCATTGCAATGTCACGTGTCAGTGTCACTATCAGATGTCATTGTGTTAATTTCAATTTAGTCCCCATATATGTCTTTTTGTTTCAATTTAGTACCTAAGTATATGTATCTCATTCAATTTTTTCCCAATTTTTTTAATAATTAAATATTTTTACCTAAGTATAAATATTTTTACAAAATTAAGTACTAATATTTATATTGTTTCTCTCAATTTCAGACCAAATTTATTATTTGTGTAAATGTTATACTAATATTTTTTATTAAAAATGACTTTTTAACATATTACTTTATTAATTACTTTTTTATTAAGTATTCATGTTTTGTTAATTTTTTTTTTCTAAAATAGAACAATATTGTCTCTTACTAATTTTAAACCAAAATTTCTATTGGTATGAATGTTATACTAATTTTTGTTTATTAAAAATGACTTAATAAAATAACTTTTACCACTAAATTTTAATATAAATATCAAATACTTAATTTTCGTAAAAATTTTATACTTAATTACTTTTAATTTTATAAAAAATGAATTTTAATTATTAAAAAATATTAGGTCAAAATTGAATCAAATACACATACTTAGGTACTAAATTAAAACAAAAAGATATATATGGGGACTAAATCAAAATACAATGGCATCTGATAGTGACACTGACACGTGGCATTGCAATGCCCCGTGGCACTGACAATGCCATGTGTCACACACAGGGGCTTGACACATGGCATTTTTATTTATTTTTTTCAAAAATAAAAAATAAAAAAAAAACACGTACTGACACGTGGCATGTTATTGAAGCACTTTTCAAAAGTTGGGATGCAATTGATACTTTTTTAAACCGGGTACCTATTGGACACATAGGCCCATACTGGGTATTATACGAGTAATTATACCTAAAGAAAACATTATATGATCAAATCTTCAATTAAAAAATATTACACATTTTTTCTTCAAATGTAAAATTTCCAGAAAAGAATTATAAATATAAATATAAAATAACAATTGGATAAATATCAAATAATTATAAAAAACTATAAAAAATATCAAATGTGCATCTTAAATATAAGTTAGCAAAGTAAAGACAAAAAAGTTAATATAAGTTTTTTAAATTACATAATAAATTAAAGATATTTTAATAATCTAAAATAAGAACGAGATCATAACTAAGGTTGAGCAACGGTTAGATTGGACCTCATTTTCCAATCTAACCAATATAGTATAATCTGAAACTACCATTTTATAATTTATACCGACCGTTGGAATTAATCAAATCCAAAATTTTTCAAGTTACAAGTTAACGAGTGGGTAGCGAGTTATATATAATGAACAAAACGAATGAGAAAAAAAAATAAAGATATTATGGTTTGTAATCCAACAATTGGGATATTTTTTTGTTGTTATCGCACGTCCGAGCATACAGAGGTATAAGATATGTTTTGAAAAAGTTGAAGAAATTAAGACTGACATAGAAGATTTGGTGGAGAAGGTAAAAATACTCACCCAATATGATGTGCTCATCCAAAGGCAAAACCTTGTAACTGTGAGATTGAGAACAAGGATGAAAACATGAACATCATTCATAGTTTTCAAAAGATTAATTTAAAGTGAAAAGGTGAAAACAAAGATGAAATAGTGAGTTTTCAAAATTTAATGGAAAGTGAAAAGTTAAAGATGAAATAAAAGGAGGATATTACCTCATAAAAGGCAGAGGAGGAATTGTGGTTTGCATTTAGGATCTTGCTATCAATCTTTATATTTTCTTTTTATACATACAAAATAAATTTTTTCCACATTTGACCGCTGCTATCCATTCTAATTTACTTTATTCATTTAATTTGGTCTGTTATTCAATCCAAAATGACTGTTAACCTAATAAGTTTTCAAAATACTTTGGATTAGATCGGTTACAATTAGTTTAGTTGTCCTTAATCATAGCAATAATGATACGAGTATAGAACATACATATACCTAGGGCCGACAAAAATATTTGTGCTGCGAGTATCTATGAATAAAATCTGTGACAATTAGTTAGTACCTGCAAATATTTTTTATTTGCAGGTAGTAAATATTTTAATACCCACTTATAAATAGGTCGAGTGCGAGTATCATATCACTCGTACTCGCAAGTACCCATTACCCACAAATAAATAAAATTAAAATTTAATTTATATTTTATTAGATTAAATTTAATTAAAATTAAAATTAAAATTAAAATTATATTTAATTTAATTTAATTTAATTTTTTTTATATAATTTAATTTAAATAATTTATAAAATACATATATATTTTAAATATTCACGGATATGCAGGTATTCACATGTACCCGCAGGTTTTATACAAATCTACAAATATTTCTTAAACAGATATCCGACAGATACCGGATGATTTTTTTTTTGTAGACCGTGTTGCGTGTAACGTCCCATTTAATAGACAATTCTATTAAAATAAAACATCGTACATATTATAATATCCAAGGGAACGAGACTTAGAGTATAAGGATTTCACAGCCATCCAAATATCCAATAAAGAAAACTAAGGCACACCATGATACCATTAATAAGACATAAAGATTCAACAAATGTCCAAAAGTTTGCTCATAAGCAAGGGATTACAAAATGATGAAAACACTTCCAACGTGAGTCCAACAATGAGCCCCACTCCAAGCCATACTAACTAAGCTGCAACATTTCCGTCGTCACTGCGATTACTAGGGTTTTCCATATCTGCTCACACCAAATGGATTGGTGATCATTGCAAAAAGGAAAAACCACACATAAGACAAACACAAGCAAACAGAAGGGTAAGCTAGAATGAAAAGGTTTTCATCATACAACTAAGCATACAATTTAAAGGTTAAGCACACATAAATCAACTAAGCATGTGATAGCAACCCACAAGACTTTAAGACTCAATTATCCGGATACATATAATTAGTCAGATTCACTGGATGCTTGTACTTGTGGTGGCCTCTACTACTATACAGAGTCATTGCCAATGGGTTTCACCCAACCACGCACAAGGTTAGCCTTCAAACATCTAAGGCCATTATCCTGCCAAAGGCTAGGGCCTTCTGCCACTCTCACCACTTGAGTCAGTACGCTCTACGCGAGACTAACTGACTCTTTAGAGCTTTAGGATGCAATCCTTACTTTAATCCTTACTTAATTATATACTGAGGCACCACCACGAAACCTTACTAACAGGTTCATGGAATTACATCCTAACCATGAGGCACCACCATGAGATCTCATCAAGAGATTCATGGAATTACGTTCTAACCATGAGGCACCACCATGACATCTCACCAAGAGATTCATGAAATTACATCCTAACCATGAGGCACCACCATGAATCTTACCAAAAGATTCATGGAATTATGTCCTAACCATGGGGTACCATCATGAATCTTACCAAAAGATTCATGGAATTACGTCCTAATCCATACCATAGTCATGCTTCACCAACCAACCAGAGATTTATCATGCATACCAATCTCATGCTCATATTCAACCAACCATCCAATCATATTTCATACGCATAATCACACCAAGCTCATGCCAATATTAATCCAATCAGCCACAATCATGATTCATGCATTTACTCATACCAAGCTCATCAATTCACGTCCCATCGTGTCATATAGAATACATACCAGGCATCATACATAACCTTTTTAAAGTAACAAACCAACCAATCATTAGAAACATGCATTTATCGAATCAACATTGTCGATCTCACTCAGGCTAAGGAGCTCTCGCTCAGACGAGAGGAACCCATCGCTCAAGCTACTAACTCTCGCTTGGGCGAGACTGCAAACAGAGTGCATGTCGAGGTCTCGCTCAAGCTAGCCCATCTCGCTCAGGCAAGACTAATCTCGCTCAGGCGAGTGGCCTTCGCTTAGGCGAGCCCTCGAAACAGAGAGGGGGGTGAGCTGCTACTGTTCTCACTCAGGCGAGAGCTCCTCGCTTAAGCAAGAGATTTTGTTTTGAGCGACCAACCCACTCGCCTAGGCGGGTTCAGCAGAACTCTCCAGCTCTCACGCATGCCATACCAGATTCAAACAAGAAATATACACCATATAGTGGTCATACCATCACAGCAACAACTTAAACATGCAAGAACACAAGGACAGTCCAACAACAGGCAAAATAATCATAAATACATGAAACCCTAGCTTCCCTTACCTAGAAAATGCTAAAAAATTTGTGCCAACACTCGGAGAAGAGCACTACGGAACGTGACAGCTTGCGAAACTGGAAAAACAACCAAGGAGGATGAAACTGAGATTCCCAGCTGAGGTCACAGCAGAAACAGAGCTTCCAAACAGAATAGGATGCATAAAAAGAACAAGGGTCTAGAGTTCTACTTACCTGGAAGTAGAGTTCGATCACCCAATAGAGGAACTAGTTCAAACCCTAGCAGAGCTATGAAAAGAGAGAAGAGAGGCTGAGAAAGGGGTTGTTTGCAAAGTGAATGCAAAATGAAGGGAAACAAGTTGCTCTAAAAATCTTGGTTACCCTATGGGCTAGTTTTTAGACCCAACAGATAAGATCAGGCCCTTAAACATTAAGGACAAAAAAAGTAGACCTTACATTGCGAGTGGGCACTATCCTGACCTGTTACCATCCACATACATATCTATCTTTATCTCCTATTTAATATAAAAAATTAAATATTACTCATAAACTGTACATAATTACAATATGAGAATTTTATATCGTCGTTAAATTTATTTATTTGCCGAAAGAGTGTTACGACGTGAGTCTGAATCCCTCAATTTTCTTTCCACCTCCCTTCTTTCTGTATTTCTTTTATCCTGATTTCTTATCTGTTCTCCCTTAATTCATCTAATATAACTCTTATTAATCCTCGTAAACCTAAGTATTAAGAATTCACTGGTTGCTCGATGCTTAAGACAACTTTATTTTAAAATTAAGTATATTTTTCGTCTCTAGCCTATAATTGTACTTTGATTTCGGTCTCCAACGTTGTCTAAATTTTAATTCTTGTACAATTTCTAATTTTTAAATCTCAATATCTAATTAGATTAGTTTGGTGTGACCATAAATAAAAAGCAGCCATTTGACAGATTTATAATTACAAGCGTAGTGAGTGATAAGATTTATTCATATGTTTCAATCCAAGACCATCTATCGTTTTCCAATAATAATGCCATGTTCCCTTTTCCTACTTTAAAACATCTTTAACGCTTGTTCCGTTAGAATAAATATCAGGTGACGTACACGACAGTTTTTAAAACATGAAATGAATAGTCAGTATTTCGTTTTGCCACAATTATTAAAAATTAAAATACACGACCACGTAACTTTTCCAATGTTGTATTAACTTTTTTAAGCAAAAACGTGACTTGAAGAAAATCTTAATTTTTATTTATTATATACGTCACCCCTACCACCTGCACATTACTTTTGGAGGATAAATTGTTTTACATAAAAATTATATGATCTAAAAATTCATTTAAAACTAATTAATTTTTGTTTCATATATAATGTTTTTCATAAGAGTACGTAAAATTGAAATTATTTCAAAATTGGCATTCATAACCACTGAAGTGATGAAAGAAAGACAAAATATGTTGTATATATCTATAGCAGCAAAACCTTAAAGTTAGCTCACCATGGTACAATCCAGCAAGCAAGTCAACAAGACACTATGTTGTTTTTCTTTTACCTCTCTCACACCCTCCAATTCATGTAATTGAATGGGGTCCCAAATTACACAATTGCTCAAGCAACTCTCACCAAAAGAAAACATTTCAGACCATAATGACCAAAACAAGACAAAGCTGAGAACTATACAGAACCATTAAATCGATGATCGAAGATCTCCACCTAATGTAAAATATTTTTGATTTTTACACTTATTTTTATATCCAACAAAACCAATTATGAATGACAAACCAATTCATAAGACATCGCCTGATGCCATGTGACTAGACGAAGTGCTGGTTTCCTCTGCTACATTCTTCTGTTTTAAGGAAGTAGAATCAGCTGGTAATCCAGATTCTGAAACATCACCAATATCAAGTGTCTCTGGAAGAGTTCCAGAAGATTCATCTCCCTCTAACTGTAACACGAAAACAGAAAAGCCTCAAAATTGATTTTCAACTTAATGGGTTTCGAAAGTGATCCATTGGTACTTGATCTGAATACTAAAAGTATCTCCACCTAATGAATTGCCTTTACATAATTAAATTATGATAATTCTAAATTCATTATACCAGAAACTGTTAAACTAACATCAATTGGCACAGTAGATTTTAGACATGACAACATCCATATCTGCAAGTAATATATAACATTTCAGTAATCCTGCTCCCTAAAACAAAAACGGAACAAGAAAGCGGATGCGGGGCGGCGGCGACTTGAAATCAAAGCACAATGTATGAAACTCCTTAAATTATTTATACATTTGGGAAGAAAACAGAAGAAAAAGCAAAAACTCCAAAACTATCAAAAACACAGTTAACAGGAACACGTGGAAGTTAAAAAAAAAAAAAAAAAAAAAAAAAAACTTGACAGAAATCTCATATCGCTTTAGGCTTCCACAACCATAAGATGGAAACGTTTTCTGCTATCCATTGTCATCTGGAGAGACAAACTTCAGGAAGAACACGAATGGAAACAGAAAGGGGAATCAATTTATTATTTCATCAACACTTTATTACACATTTAACCCAAATTTCCAGTCCATTATCACAACATATTACCAGATTCAACATTTGCATAGCATGATATTTGACTACTCTTATATAATGAGGACAGAAAAAAGTTGTCAATTAATAAATTGAAAGAATAAAAATGAGGCACTGGATAAATCATCTAAACCCGAAAAACGAACAACTTAAAAACTATACCTCAAGTTGACTGAGCATGTCAATAGCAGCATCCAAGTCTCCACTGTTTACATTATAGACATCTACAAGGGACTGATAAGATATGCCAGGAAATGTAATCCTAAGATATTCCAAATCCATATCCAGTTCTTCGGCTAGCAGCTGATTTTCTGCCACCTCTACCACATTCTGAGATGATGAAGTGTAAGAACTTGAGGCAGGCTGGCTTTTTGTCGGAAAAGCATCAGGTTTAAATAGCCTTTCTGAACTAGCAATGATGAGTTGCTGGTCATTTGTTGCATCCTGACGAGTCTGAAACCAAACACTCCCATCATAATTCTTGGAATCTTTTTCTGTAAAAGTAGTTCTACCGTCTGCCCCCCTTTTAGAGAGAGGAACATATGAGGCTGCAAATGGATTCAAAGACGATGATTGCGGCTTCATTGAGTTGAATCAGATGTCGATAAACTAGTCTTGATATGGATCTTCCTTTCCCCACACATACAAGAGAAAGAAACAGTCAACACAAAAATAAAGTCAATCAAAAGGTTAAGGCATCTAAAAAATACAAAAGAATCCAAACCTATCTACAAACGCAAAAATTAAAGAGAAAAGGAAAAAAAAGACACACAAATAGAGTGGAGTATGATTACACATAGAGTAGAGTATGATTGAACGAGCTGTAAACAGCAAACTACAGAGCCTAAAACACAAGATATCAACGGGGATTCGATCATTAAATTTTATTGTAACCCTTCTAATAAGTGCATGTGCAAGTAACTAGATTCAATAAAATATGTTTCGTCATTCCTTGATCACTCATACAGAAATTCAGGACATCAGATCAAGAATTTAATCAAGAAGATCAAGAGCAAGTAAAAACAAAAGAAAAGCTTTAAATTTCACTTTTCAGTGATCCCTTTCCAAACACGATCAGGCTAAACTAAAACTTCAATCAAATTTCGAAACAATTTTACAGTCATGAAATTTGCAGCAATACATCGATCTAAGGAAGTACAGATTGGAACCCAATAACACCAAACGACACTTTGATCATTTAACCTTTTCATCAGCAACAGATGGTAACTAATAAAATTGTGATTCGAATTGCACAAAAAGCAAAAGAAAATGAAAAAATGGGAACAAACCAGTAAGAAGGAAATGAAGAAACCCTAATTCCGGAGATCGCTGTGATTGGAAAGGAGAGAAAACTACAACGAAACGATTGAGACAGAGAAGTTCAACTTTTTTTCTCTTCGCACAATTTGCGATTTCGATAGAAATCGAAATCAATCACTATATTTATATAATAACTATAAAATATAAATAAATAATTTATTGCAAACGAATAAATTAAGAAAAGAAAACGCTGACAACTTTTTTTATAGCTTTGTTTATTTGCATTAATATTTATTGACTAAAATATTATTTTATTTCTATTAAAAATTAATGATATATATATATAAAAGAAATGTATCTATAAGTAGACTCTTTTATTTTTTTTATTTTCATTCTTTTAATTACTATTTTTAAATTTAAAAATTATTTATAATAAAAAATTATTTTTTAGTTTTATTATTTTATAACTATTTTTTTACTTTAAAAAGTTACTCATGCTAAAGAATTATTTACTTTTTTATTATTTTAATAATTATTTTTTCAAATTTAAATAATTACTCGTAATATTATTTCACGATATTTTTTATAATACTTTTCATTAAAATAACTCAAATTTATTTTATTTACAGATATACATGTAATTATATATCTATAACTATTTATATGTTTTGTTATTCCAAATTTTCTAATAAGGTTATATCACACATCATATTTAATTTTGACATTTAAGTTATTTTGATAATTTAAAGTCAATCAATCATTTGTCATCAGATGAAAATTTATTAAAATAATAACATACAATTCACAAAACATAAACAAAATATACATTTTATGAAAAACAAATCTAAATAAATATATGAAAATAAAACATTTAACTACTTATATTGTTTTTTTAAAAATTAGCTAATTTATTAGTACAATTATTTTCTTTACGAAAAATATGAAAAATTTTGAAGTGTATATGTTTATAGAAATGCAAGTATCAAAACCATGACAAATTAAAGAAAAAACAATTTTTAACAAAAAACTTAATAATTTTAAAATTTAAATAATGTATAGGTATTTAAAATATATGTATACTACTTTTAAAATATAAATAATTTATAAATAAATAACTATATATAGCTTTTGTTTTTTCAATTTTATCTTTTTAATTACTAATTTTTAATTTTTAATAATTTATAGATATTTAAAAAAATGTGTATACGCCTATATTTATACTAGTATAATTATAATGAAAGGTTTCTTTTACTATATTCATTTTAAAGTAATATTTTATACCGTAAAATCACAAGAAATTATTCACAAAAAAATTATTAATAATTAAAGTTTGTAAAGAATTTTATATCAAGTTCTAATACTGAAAATGTAAAATAAAGATTTTAAATTAGGTTTAATTATGTCTTTGGTTTCCATTTTCATAACAAAATTTCAATTTGATCCCTCTATTTTTGTTATCTCAATTTGGTCATTGCTTTAGGAAATTTGATCTTAATTTAGTTATTTCCGTTAATGATACAGTAACAGCGTTAAATGGGGTATCATGTGTTAGTTCCTGGATTTTTTAAATTTTTTTTATTTTTTATTTAGTTTTTTGAATTTTTTTTAAAAAATAAAAAATTTGCCATGTGTCAAGTTGTCGTCGTGTCACGTGGTAGTGACAAAGTGTTGTGGCAGTGATAATGCCATGGTTCCTGTATTCTAATTTTTGTCTCAATTTAGTTTCTATTTTGTAAAAATAGTGCAATTTCGTCCCTCTCCAAATTGAAACAAAAATTAATTTTTATATAAATGTTATACAAATATTTTTATTAAATTTGATATTTTTATTCAAATTGATATTTTTATTATATATTTTTAACACAGCTAAGTTTATTTAAATTTGCGTTTCACATTCAACTTTACTTAAAATTGTTTTCAAATTTTAAATTTATGTGTTTTCGATTCTTACATGAACTAGTTAAAATAATTTTTATAATTTTTATAATTGTTATTTTTACACCAATTCAAACCTTTGTGTACAAATTATTGAACTTTACACATTTTAAAATTTACAATTATTTAAAATATAAATTCAAATAAAAAAACAATATTAAAGTACGATGTAATAAAATAATTAATATAATTTATGAATTTTTTTTCTATTAACATTATTTTCTATTAACAACTTTAAAACAATATTAAATAAAGTTCAACTTAAAATATTAATTAAATAAACTTAACTTTGTTAAAAATATTTACTTGAAATATCAAGTTTGATAGAAATATTTATGTACATTTATATAGAAATTAAATTTGATTTCAATTTGGAAAGGAATAAAGTTGCCCAACTTTTAAAAAAAATGGTGACTAAATTGAGACAAAAATTAAAATAAAGGAACCAAATTGAAAAAGTGGAAATGACACCTGACATATAAGTGATACATGTCATTGTCACTACCACGTGGCACAATAACAGCTTGACACATGACAAATTTTTTATTTTTTTTAAAAATTCAAAAAATTAAAATAAAATAAAAAAGTCAAAAAATTCAGGAACTGACACGTGACACTCCCTTTAAAGGTGTTACTGTATCACTAACGGAAGAGACAAAATTAAGACAAAAAAAAAATAAAGGGACCAAATTATATTTTGCTACGAAAATGAGAACCAAAAACATGATTAAACCTTTAAATTACGTGTCCAAATTCTAAAATCTAAATCTATTAAAAATAAGTTTTAGTCTTATAATTACTCATGGTAAGTTTATCGTTTATTCTAGTGAATTTCAACAATTAAATAATATTGAACCATTTTTATAAATGATATAGGTTGAACTAGATCGAGTTTATATATTCTAGTGAATTGTGTTCACTTTTTAATTTTAAAAATAAATAAATATTTTTTTAAATTTTATTATCAAGATTTTTTTACTTATTTTGTAGATATTTTTTTATTAAAAATATTTATTTTAGCTTAAAGATAATTAATTTAAAATAAAAATTAAATAAATGAAATAGTTAAATCTAACAACTTAAAAGTTAAAAATGGTAAAATAATTGTTTTAATTTAAAAAAATGAGTATTTATTAAAAAATAAAATTGAGAATAGAAAAATGAAATATATATATATATATATATATATATATATATATATATATATATATGAGTATTTATTAAAAAAGTAAAATTGAAAATAGAAAAATGAACAAAATATATATATATATATATATATATATATATTAATATTAGTGTACATTTTTATATTTTTAATTTTATTTTTTAATAAATAACTTTTTTTAAATTAAAAAATTATTTTTATCTTTGAGTTTCACATTATATCTAAGACATAAAATTATGATCTTTCTTGATTTTATTGATCATGTTAGTCTTCTTATAAGATAAAGACACTCACATGTTTGTGTCACCTTTTATTACACCATTCTTTGTTGTATTAAGATAACTTTCATTTTGATCCTTCATAGTTTGAAGTCGTTTTAATTAAAAATCTTCTCAATGTCAAAATTGGTAGTCATTTTTTAAGCCTTGCTCTTCTTGACTTTTATTTTTTTGGTTTAATTACTCGGATGATACCCACTTTGGGTGAAGTGTGTCAAATTGGTATACCGTCTTAAAAAAGTGTCAATTTGGTCTCCAAATAAGCTTAAGTGCATCAATCAAATCCATCCCGTTAGATTCTTAGAAACGGCGTTAAGATTGTGGTGATGTGGCAATGAAGAACAAATACGTGTCAATTACTAAAGAACATGTGTAAAAGAAAAATTGTACAGTGTTACATGTACAATGTATTAAGGAATTGAATGTGTTTATTTTGCCCGTTAGCTTCTTCTTCTTTTTCTTTTTCTTCTCCTTTTCATTTCTGGTTCAGACCTGAAGAGGTGGTGTTCTCATTTCTGGTTTGGACCTGAAGAGGTGGTCTTCGATCAATTGTCCAATGTCTCGCAGTGAGGGTTGTGTGTATTCTTCATGAGGTTCACAAAAGCATAGTGTCTCCCCCTGCTGTTTCATATAGGGGTCTGGGTGGAACACCAATATGCTATTGTGGGGAGGTTGTTGTGTTGAGAGTGGTTAAAACAGTTACGAATTGTGAAAAGTAATTTTTGGGTTTCCCTAACTACAAGGTATGATTTATGGTGTTAATTTTTGGTTTCCATAATCCGCATTTATGGAAAGCAATTTGTGGGTTGCCCTAACAAATTTCTTCTTGTGTTTGTTTCATTTTCTGTAAACAATGAAGTGGTGGCAATTAAGAATCTAAAGGATGCAATTATTTCAAGTGGTTCAATGAAGATAATGGGGATGAAAGGGATGCTACCATAGGGTGACAAAGGAGAAAGATCTATACTTTGAAAAAATCCCTTATGGTGTATGAAAAATGGGTTAAATTTTTAACAGGGGTTATATGGTTTTTGGGTTTCATTAATGTAATATTAGTTTATAAGTTGTACAAAATTTGTTGACATCTTGTAAAAGTGGATGCAGTAGTGGTTTGGAAACTATGTATTTGGTTTATGTTTTTGTAATGTATTTTTATTATGGAATGAATTTAGAGTCTGTAACTTTTTTTTGAAGTAAATTTATGGAATAAATGAACATTTTAAGTAAATTTGGTAATGAAGTATTACATGGACCTGGTAACCAAAATATTTGGTACGCAATATAAGGTTGATAATAAACACATCATGATGTAGTAATATATTGGTTGATTCATTCAAGTCAATTTGTGCAGAATAAGACAACATCACATTAATCCAAAATGCATCTCAATATTGTTCTTCAAAACAAAAAAGTTGCTAATTAAAGTGGATACTCAATCGATGTTCAAAAGACATAAAAGGCTAACCAAAATGATCTCCTAAGCATTTAAATACATAACAAGCTTCTTCCAAAATATCCCACAATCCAACAGGATATGAAGTACAAAATGACATGATATAAAGTCTTCATGTATTCAATATTGGGCCACTCTTGTATGACAATTTCTCTCTATAGATGGATGTTAATTGACTGAGTTTGATGGGCTATAGTAGTCTGGCTTGTTTGTGTGGGAAGAGTTTGATTTTGTGGTTCATGTGGCATGGTTGACTGAGTCAAAGTAATCTAACTTGGCTTTGTAACTTGATTAGGCTAACTTTGCTCAAATGCTCCAGATGGGTGTTTTGGCTGACTTCCTTGAGGATCTTGACCTGTTGGGGTTCCTTGGTGTGTCTTAGACGAAGCAGGTTATTGTGGTGCAGGAGGAGCATGTGGGCAATTAGTTCTCTGTGTCCTACTTGTCTACATATCCCACATTTTTTACGTGTTCCACCTTGCCTCAGTTGAGTGTCGTCCTTCTTCAATTCCCATGACTTCAGTCTTTGTTTCTTTTTCGGTCTTCCTGGCAAGACCCTCTTAGTAGGAGGCAAAACATCACAGGCAAAAGTCATTTCCCATAGATGAAGACCATTGACAGGGTATATCAATGACAAATATGTCTCTTCATAAGTTGAGCTAAGAAACCAATGTGGAAGGAAGTCTTCAGCATTCAAATTTTAAAATCTGATTGCAGTGAATGCGTGACAACAGAGAATTGTTGTTATGGTCCACTTTCTGCAGCTGCATTCTTGTTTATCTATGTCAACCACAAATGTGTCTCCAATCATTGACCTATGGTTGACCTCAAACAATCTTTGCCCTGACCAACTATTATCAATGAAAGCACACAAAGTCAATTTATATTGTAACCCACATATATCCTTAGCAAAATAATTGTATTTATAAGTAAACCATATTTATAACAGTAGTATTACCTTGGAAGCCAATGTTTAGTATTTTCGGCCTCCTTTTCCATTCTTTTCTTAATTCTTGGGCAAATGGAACCTTAATATGTACTTATCTTCTTTCTATTGCTTGCCCATCTCTTCATAAGGTAAATCCGAATTTCTTCCATCATGGTTATGATTGGCTTGCTCCTTGCATCAAGTATTGTACTATTGAACCCCTCAGACATATTATTCACCAGGGTGTCCTTTTTTTGACTTTGTAATAGCAATTCCACTATTATAGTATAGTATTTTTAGCGAATAATACAAAAAAAAGAATAGAATAAAAAATTTGAAAAAATAATGAAATAGTTCCTTCATATTTATAGAGATAGGAGACAAAAT
>Ga0214544_1004723_pt1 | contig 27115 bp, 9 predicted proteins | sample CNSS3metaG_FD_160074 | JGI IMG/M metagenome (GOLD analysis project Ga0214544, IMG submission 160074) | Root nodule microbial communities from cowpea collected in UCLA plant growth center, Los Angeles, California, USA - CNSS3 | ecosystem: Host-associated > Plants > Roots > Nodule | place: USA...
GGGCCTGCAACTTCACTCGCTTGTGCTTGTCACTATCTCCGTAAGTCTTGATGAGAATCTCCCATATTTCTTTAGCCGTTTCAGCCATTGAAATTTTGTTAAAGATCTCAGAATTCACACATTGATAGCAAATACCTGGCTTTGCTATCCATCTTCTGCATGTGTTTGTAATTCCTCTTCTCTTCGTATGATGCCTTGCTACCGGGATCGACGACGCCAACTTCGATCACCTCGGCCACATCTTGGAATCCAAACACCGTGCGCATTTTTATCTTCCAATCATCAAAACAGCTTCCATCGAACATGGGCAACCCTCTAGGAATGAATCCACCAAGTCCAGCCATGATTCTTGAACGTTTCTTGAAGAATCGCTATAGGTTTCTTGAACCTCACACGTGCTTCACAAAGAGCACCCTGAATCGTCAAGACACGCCACACACAGTCTGACAGAATCACAGACAAAAGAACCACTTCTCAACGCACGTACTAGAAGACCCCCCCCCTCTGAACCAACCTTGCTCTTGATATCATATAATAGTACTATGCACACATATAGAAGAATGAATGGAAGTCTGTATATTATGTGAAATGAATGAACGTATTTATACACAGTACAAAAGCAAAAAAAAATGAAAGCAACTATCATATGACAGTACTAACTGTTTTAACTAACTAAGGTTCAGTTTTGACTTATTCCTAACAAAATGCACTAGTGTCTGTGACCAATCATTGTTTTTGTGTATCACTAGTCCAAAAACAAAATTTTGATTCCATTGTTCCACCTCAAGAAAAAAAGCTTAATATTAAGCCATTTGTAAACCTGGAAGCTATAAAGCAATAAGCCAACAATTATCGAATTTACTAGTTAAATTATTCTCATTATATTAAGTAATATCTCTTTCCAAAAAACAAACTTACTACGAATCTTATCAACCAAGGCTGAAAAAATCGTGCCTTAGGAGCCCCCACAAAAATTGACACGCTTAAATACGAAAAATGAAGAGATCCTTGATTATAAGAGAGAAGACACTTGAGATGTCTCACAAAAGAAACATAAACATTAGTAGTGTAAAAACAACTTTTTGCAGGACTCACCCATTAACTAGAGAAAGTGTAGTACTCATGTAAGAAATATTTCAGATATTGCATGGTTCTAGTATCTCGTATACAAAAATTAAATATATCATCAACATAGAAAGTATGACAAGGAAATTGTATCTCTCATGACCAATCATAAGAAACATAAACTTCTTAGAAATAAATTCTAGAATGCCCCTATTCAAAACTCCTCATCAAAACAAAAAACAGAGGAAATATTAGACCACAAGTGAAGTAATCAACCAAACCATCATTAACCCAAATAAAAAGATGAGCATATTGCAAAATACGAAGAATGCACATTAAAAAACCTTCATGAAAACTAAAACAGTTCAACACTTAAGTTAAGAAATCTCAATTGATAGTATAAAAATCTTAATAGTTACATTATTAGTAACTTTAGAAGTAATACAAATACAATATTTAACACTTATTTCTTTAAAAAAAACTATTTTGATTAAGTATGATAATCTTATTAGCACAGTCTCCGTAAATCTATAAGCTAAAATTTTTGGAATGAAAATTAGCCGGTAGTTTTATTTCTCTGTTAAGCCCCGCTACCCCTTAGTTTTACATTGAGGATAGAAATATATTTACTAGTATAAGTGGAGGAGCAACGGAAGGTAAAAGGTGATGATAGTTATCCGCCTCTTTAATATAATTAGTGCATCTTGGTCCAAGGAGAATATTAAAAGAAGACATTCCTGGACAATGTCACAGAATTTGTCTCCACATTTTTGTGTTTTAACTGGTTCTAGGTAACATTTTCCAAAAAAACTGCACCCTTCTCCATAATATATTCGATGTGTTAATCTATTGAATTTTATACTTCAATTGTTTTCTTTTAGTAAAAGACAAGAAAAAAAAATATTATGTATATAAATTAAATATTTAAGAAAATTTATATAAATATAGATTTATATATATATATATATATATATATATATATATATATTTTATCTGTAAAAGATTTGATTCGTAGAGATAAAAATAAATAATACTTAAATTAATACATTTTTCTAATATGTATATAGAGATACAATTATTTAAAAATATATATATATGATATAATATATTTTTAATGGAAAGGATTAACTTCCTCCTCCATAAGTAAATTCTATAACGTTTATTTAATAGTTTTTATACAGAATAAAAAATTAATAAATTTAATCGTTATACCATGAGATATCATCTTAATATTTATAATTTTTTTTTATATTTACGTATGTTAAACTTTATATAAATTTAATTTTCATATATCTTTCATGTATCATGTATCTTTCATGATCCATTTATTCAACATTTTTTATTTCAAAAAGTATATTTATCGTACGTTTAAAATAAAATTGATTAATTGAAATAGTAAATAATTTTGAAAAAACCTCTCATATCAACCACTGCAACAGTTGGGTGAATAAAATCCAATATCTAGAACAAAATATCAAGTGAAATAAATTTAAAAACAATATTCTCCTCAACAACGTAAATATATCTCCTCTCTTATTTATAAAAAAATAAAAATAAAATCACAACTGCTGCATATATAATGGCCAAATTTATATGTATTTAAGAATTGAGGTGTCCAGATTCAATTGGTTGAGTCGTCAATTTCATTTTCTTAAAATACATATAATATATTTTATTTATATTAAACCAAGTACTCTTCAAATTATGTTTATTTTTTCACTCCAATTACAGTACAATTTATAATTTCTATTATTATAGTTGAAATAGGTCTTAGTTAGACATTGAAATCACTCATTAACCATAATAAATTTATAAAAATACAATAATTAAATTGTGTTAATGATATTTAAGCTTAAACCTTGTACAACAAATAGTATGTACAAATAAAACTGTACTATTATTACACATGTTTAATTAATGCAACAACCACGAAAATAATTTTACAATCAATTGCTGGCACTGCATCATTAAATTTTGCATTAATTACATAAATGAGTCTTTATGTTAACGTTAGGTTTTAAGTTTTAGATGATGTGATAATTAAGATATATAAATAGTTTTTATTTACATATAGATATTTACCACAGTGGAGGGATACGATGGCGACACGTGTCATGCATGGGCACAGTGATCATTAAATAAGATCATTAAAAGTAGATTGGACCATATGACAATGCTGGAGCTGGCAGTGATGAAGGAAAATTTAAGGGTGTGTCCCCATTGTCCCTTCAAACCTTCCCTCACACACCACACACCCTCATTTAAGTTTTCTATTTTCGCCCCCTTTTTTCATCACGGGGCCCCTTTTTGGTCTTTTCACCACCACACCATTCAATAACCCCTGCCCCAACCCTAAAGTCCCACCCCCATAAATTGCCCCTACACCTCCCAAATTACTAAACTGCCCCCCCTCCCTCTTCAATGAACCTCAATGTTGCCCCCTTTTTTTTTGTTCAACACTTGTGAGAACAAACATGGCTCTTGTTATGCCCTTTTGGTTTAGCTAGGTCATGTGCTTTTTCCAAGTAATAATATCACAATCAATTTCAAGGAAATTAGATCAAGATGAACCTTTTTGTATCCACCCCTAATATTTATTGTAGCTCCATTATGTAAATTGCAAAATCATTTTTTATGGTAAGTTATGATTGTAAGCACTATTTTCAATCTCTCATTAAAAATTATTAACTTTTAATATATATGCTTGTTTATTTACAAAAAAATAATATTTATTTATAATTTTTAATTTGTCTATATTTCATGAAATGTATGTTTATATGGGTTTTCACTACTAGAAATTCTCATATTACATGTGATTTTTCTTACAAGTTTGTTAAAAAAATTTGCAAGAAAAAATATTTTTCTACCATTTTTCTAAGAATTTTAATTGGCAGGTAATTCTTTCGTGAGTAATCATTTCCTACAAAATTATAAAATTTGCAAGTATTTCATACAAAATTTGTTTCGAAAAGTGTTTTATACAAAATATTTTGCAAGAAAATTGGTACCAATTTCTTGTAAATTTTTTTACAACAAAATTTGTAAATATTTCCTATGAAAAAAAATTCAAAACAAAATTGACAAAGAATATGAATTTTTTAGTAGTATTTGTGTGATATTTCCATATTTTGTATATTTAATAATTGTTTATGTAACAATAAATAACTGATGAACTTTAATGTGTTAGTTAATATAATTGAGATATAAAATTCATAATAATTTTTAATATAAATTTATTTAAAAATATTTAGAGGTAAATTATTTTACACGAAAGTGTCTAGGATTCAAACTCTTGTCAATTATTTAATTGACTAAGTTTACCATCATCCAATTTAATATTAAAACATCTTTTGTATATTCTATTGCTCATTAGATGAAAAAAAAGACAAATACTCTTATATTTTTTAATGAATTAGATGTATTTTTTTTTCAGGTAGAAGTATTCTAAAAAAAATAATAAATAATTGTATAGGTTAGCTAGTACCCGATCTCGTGCTATAATCCTTATGCTATGTATGAAATGTTGGTCATTTAATAAAAAGATACTTGTTGATTGGGACCATCTTTATATGATATTGGCCAATAATGAACATAAATTATTGCAATAACAAAATAGATTATTAGAAGCTGCATGCCTTCACCATTTAATAACATGAGATCTTCAATTAGTAATAGTAAAGAGCTAAGGAAAAATAATCATCTACAAAAATGCTAGGTTAGATGCAATAGAGATATATATTTAGTTCAAGTAAAAGTGTGAAGTTGGATAACTAACAAATATTCAAAGGCAGGATTTTCATTTGTTGAATGGTGTATTCATCCCACATCATGCCTTAAATTAAAGACACTAAGCAGTGTCTTATTATTTATATGTTGATATGTAGAGAGAAATACAAAAAAAAAAAATACAAAATTGGAACAAGACACTAAGTGGTGTAATTAAAGATATGAAAGTTGAAGGATTTTATAGATAGATATGAAACAATGTAATTTCACCGGTACAATAAGTCCTTTTTGTCCCGATTGTTTTCGTTATTCTGTCTCGATTTTATAACCGCGGTATATTGGGATAAGACCAAAAAGAGTGCCTTTTGGCCTCAGTTATTGCCCCATAGAAGTGCTTCTACGCCCCAGTTGTAAATGAACTAGAGCCATAGATGCTATTTTATGCCTCAGTTGTAGAGGGACCAGAGCCATAAACATTCTTTTTTGTCTTGGGTCTACGAGAACCGAAGTCATAAGTTCACAACATTTTTAATTAATTACAAAATTCGCAAAGCCTTTGACCTTGATTATGGTAAGAACCGAAGCCACATACCACCTTTTTGCTTCGGTTTTGGTAAGAACCTAGACCTATTGTACTGTTTTTTTTTTTAAATAAATTTTTTGTTTTATTGTGAGTCAATGAAATAAGTTATGATTTCAAGTCCGTTTTCTTTGACGGATCAACCTATTCCGCTTTATTTTTTACTTATCAATAAGAGAGCAAATTTATACATTTTGTCACATGTAGTTACATGCGATAAAAAACAATTAAAATTTTTAGAAAAGATAAAAACTTGAAACAAATTATAAAATGGTAAATACAATTTGAAATAGAATTTTAGAGAAATAGAATTTAATGTGTGTCTCTATCCATTTTGGAAAGTCATGATCCCTTTGATGTTTTTAGAGATCCACCGTTGCGACTGTCTATCCCACCACAGATGTGTGATGATGACATGAGATTTGGCACAAGTGATGGCACAAACATGCAATTAGAGGAAGACAAAAACGACAATTAGGTTGAAAGACAAAAAAAGTGCAAACCAAGGAACACACAATTAGCTTTCTAAAAGGAAAAACATACCATGCATATTCTTAATACAATCAATATTCAGACATTACTTTGTTGTGTTTAAGATACACCGATAAATATATTTATTTTGATGTTTTAAAAATATTATAAAGTTTTTAAAATACTAAAATTAATGTATTTTGAAGATTTAGCAGAAAATAACAAAAAAAAAGGGTAGAAAATTTGAACTTCACAAGCTAATATATATTATTTACTTGTTTACGAAAATGTTACAGCTCTTTATGTTAGTTTTGTAATAACTTATCTAATATAATGTATTATTTGTCAACTATCATTATTTCCATATATGAAGAATAAAGTGATAACTTTCTTAACAACAGTTAAAGAAGATTATATTAACTTTAAAATAATTGTTTTTTTAAGTGATTATCAATAAGTAATTTTAAAAAATAGAAATTATTTGTTTATTTACCATTAAAATTATTTTTTTAATTATAAGTGGCATCCCGTGCTTTTGACATCTGTCTCTGCACAATTTATTTAAATAAGTTACTCTCTAATCTCAAATTTCTTTTGCTTATACTTTTTTCAAAAAGGTTTAAACAAACATTTTTAAAATATGTCGTATAACATTAATTTTTAATTATCCCGTGAATGGTATAGATATACTCCTCGCGCTTTTGTATAAAAATGAATCTCACTGAATATGATATCTTCTCTCTATATATATATATCTCTCTATATATATATATATATATATATATATATATATATATATATATATATATATATATATATATATATATAAATAATTTATGCCTATAACGTTCTCCATAATCTTTTATAATTATTGTTTTTTATTTAAGATACTTTTCACAAATAATTTTTGGAATGGGATTTGACAATGTATATATATCATAATTAGCAATAGCTAATGATGAGGATTAACGAGTTTAGATTGAACTAAGTAATTTCTATTAAGGTGATAAGTTGTGGTTTGAGTTTTTTTCTACGAGAGTTATCTACATACGTACTTATATACTAACTAAAACCATGTTAATTGGAAAATAAAACGGAAGGAAAACGAATGTCTGGATTAATAACGTGTAGTGTATTTGGATTAACCACAGCTATTATGAAAAAAAATTGTAGTCTTATTAGACAAAAATAAATAGGCAAATATAGCTCATTTCTAAAGAATGTCATATAAGAAGAGAAAGTCACTACTAGGAGAAAAAGTCGTACATTTATTATTTTTAAATTCTGGATTAAAAATGGTATCAAAGTATTTTATATGAATTTATTATTTTATTGGTAGTCTTTTTATACGAGTTTATTAACTTATTATAATGGTTAAATATGTTTTTAATCCTTCAATTTTTAGTTAAAATTAAAATTATTTTTTTTTAAAAATCGTGAACCAATTTAGTCTTTTATTTTTATAAATACGTGAATTCAGTCCTTTAAATTAAATTTCTTTTAAATTTATTTAACCGTGTAAACAAACTAAAATACTATAATAAAATGTGTTTGAAATATCAAATACATTTAATAAAATTTGGTTAGTAAGACTAAATCCATGCATTTACAGGATTGAGAAATTAGATTGGTTCAAGATTTTTAAGAGAGATTAATTCTAATTTTCACTAAAATTTGAAAAACCAAAAATATATATTAATGACATTTTATATGAATTTTTTCCTATTTTGTTAACATTGAGTCTTTATTTGAATTACATAAAATAAGAACTGTTATGGTTTATTGACACACAGGACTAGCCCACCATTTTGTCCTACAATTTCTGATTAAAGTAATTGCAAAACTCAAAACCAGAAAGAAGCATTGTTTGATCTCTGACTAGGTTGGAGTCTCCCCGGTGTCGCTAGCAGAAATGATCGCTTTCATCACTCCATCCATCTAGCATCTTTGGTACAGACAAGTCGACAATGTTTTAATCAACTTTAATTTGTTCTAAATTTCAAAAAGAAAAAAAAGATTTGATGTTAACAAAACACGACTCCATTAAAGACAAGTTTCAGTGCTCATCTGTTAACATTTGCTTAAATTAATTAGCTTTATTTATTTTTTTATCAGTTTTAACATAAAAAAAGTAAGGTCATTCTATAAAGATAGTAGTAATCTTTTGGTTGGGATCCCAAAAATACTTACATATAAGTGAAAGTTCTTGTTCTCTGTGATGATGATGATGATGATTAGAAGAGGATAACAGAGCTATAAGAACAATATCTGTGATTAGAGTGAAAAAAGTATTGGAACAAAAGCATGTGACAGGGCTAACTGAAAGGGAGATAGAAAAAAAAGCATTCTTAAAGTGAAGAACATGGTAAGAGCTTACGATGTATGGTGTCGTTGGTGTTGGTCCCCATCAAGGGTTTTATATCGGAGAAGGTTTCACACAAACGGAACAAAGAAATCAGAAAATTAAAATGATAAAGGTGTTTAGTTTATTTTTGAATATATATATAAATTTATAATATGGAAGTCATTGATGAAGATTTTAAAGAAGGTCCACATACGCAAAGTCTCCACCCGTGTAAATAATTAAAAGTCGTCCTTAGCAACGCCTTAAATTCTGAGTAACGTGTCTCTAAAAGAAAAGGGGGTGTGGCAATAATAACTCAGTAGCTCGAAGCTGTCAATAGGTTTAAAATTCTACCCCATACACTATGAAAAGACAACGGAACCACTCAATTTTCATTACTCTCTCCATAAAGACTCACAAATGATGCATCCTACAGCATTCAATTGTAGGTGATGTGAAGGGTATTCTCGTCGTCATCGTAATATACATACATGCACACTCCTCATCATCATCATCAACTTAGTTTCTTATCTCATATATATTTATGCCGCTGACCTTTCTTCTTTCTTCATTATCTCCAATTCCAATTCCTTATCTTTCTCTCTCTCTCTCTCTCTCTCTCTCTCTCTTTCACTCTTTTTCCACTGTTTCTTCTGTATAAACCACTGTTCTCACTTCTTCCAAAAATGGGACGATCACCATGCTGTGACAAGGTGGGGCTGAAGAAAGGGCCATGGACGCCGGAGGAAGATCAGAAGCTCTTGGCGTATATTGAAGAACACGGCCATGGAAGCTGGCGTGCTTTGCCAGCAAAAGCTGGTAATCTTGTGTATATGTTGATGTGTGTGTGTGTATGAATTAGAAATTACAATAAAGTTTGTGGTTCACTGTACTGGGGTGATGATACTGTGTTCAGGACTTGAGAGGTGTGGCAAGAGCTGCAGATTGAGATGGACTAATTATCTAAGGCCTGATATTAAGAGGGGAAAGTTCAGTATGCAAGAAGAACAAACCATCATTCAACTCCATGCACTCTTAGGGAACAGGTTTTGTTTTCTATCTCTATCAAACTTATTTAAATCTCTCTCAGAGTTCCTAAAACTTTTTTGAGTCAATGAGTTTGAGGAAATCAAGCAAGAGATTCTTAACACCAGTATCTCATAACCCCTAAATTTTCTTTCTCTGTCTTCAACATGTGACGAGTTTCAGGTGTTTGTGCTGGCGTTTTCATTGATGATTTTCACTATTTTAGTCGTATGATTCTTCTATGAGTACTGGATTTATGAAAACCCAAGAGGATTTTTTTTTTTTGCGAGAAACAGTGATGTATGTGCCCACACCATACAGTATTTTAATTTTTTAGTGAGAATTCTTATATCCTCCATATATGCTATTAGATAATAACTTGGTAGGAGCTATAATTTCTTTGCTTTTCCAACTTCCTTGTTGTTCAGAGTGTCTTAAATGCGAGGGTATCTCAATCTCCATAACCACATATACTATCCCACATTTGCAACACAAGTAATAACTTTAATTGTGCCCTCTGCCATCTTCATAAATTTACTCCCTGACACCCAATAGTTTATTCAATATGGTCCTTAAACGCAACAAACGGATTTTCTTCCTCACCAAGCTAAATCAATGATCCATGAATGTCATTTCTAAATTCAACGTCTCACACACCTTTTCTTTTCTTAGTCTCACAGTACATATACAACTATATAATATTAATTAAACACAAAAAATATACAACTAATGAAATATTAAAATAATTTCAGTATAGTTTATATATATAAAATTTAATATTCACAGAAACTATTCATGGAAATCTGGTGCTAATTTAAACCTAAAATCCTATAGAGCACACAATATTCTCCAATCTCACTATAGCCTCTCCATCTAATCTAATTTCTATTTCTCTCTTTATCATTTGGCTTGCTCTTTATCATAGAATATTTGAGGTATAGACAGAGAGAAAAAGATACCAGTAGAATGTTTCCACTGTCCAACATGTTGATATATTATGTAAGTTTATGGAGTATTCTAGGGCTTTCATTTATTTGTATGACATGCTAATATGTTAGTACTATGAACATGTCTCAGGTGGTCGGCAATAGCAACACATTTGCCAAAGAGAACAGATAATGAGATAAAGAACTACTGGAACACGCATCTGAAGAAAAGGTTAGACAAAATGGGTATTGATCCGGTGACTCACAAGCCCAAGAACGATGCCATTCTCTCCACCACCGAAGGCCATTCCAAGAGTGCATCCAACCTAAGCCACATGGCTCAGTGGGAGAGTGCCAGACTCGAAGCAGAAGCAAGATTGGTCAGAGAATCAAAACTACGTACCTCACATTCATCATCACCCTCATTGCAGCATTCTCTAATTGGCACTTCTGCATCATCATCGTCTTCTTCGGCTCCACTGTTACCCTCCTCAACACCTTCTCTCGATCATGCTTGGAACAATGGTTGTAGTACTAGTACGGTTGCCACCAGGGTCAGTGACCTTGAGTCCCCCACTTCTACCTTATCTGAGAACAACGCGCCACCGATTATGACTAGTGTGATTGAGTTTGTTGGTTCTTCTGAGAGAGGGACGGTGAAGGAAGAAGGAGAGCGAGAATGGAACAAAGGTTTTCATGAATACAAAGATGGTGGTATGGAAAATTCCATGCCCTTCACGTCTAGTCTGCATGAGTTGACAGTGACCATGGCAACCACGTGGGGTTCCAGCACTACCAGTGCACATGCACATGCACATGGACATGTTTCTGAGGAGGGATTCACCAACCTTTTGCTCAATTCTAACTCCGATCACCGGAGCTTGTCGCCGGAGGGTGGTGCAGAGTCTAATAATAATTGTCATGGTAATGGTAGTGATGGTCATAACAACGGTAACCATAACGAGTTATACGAAGATAACAAGATCTATTGGAACAACATTCTTAATTTGATGAACTGTTCTTCCCCTTCGGATTCACCCATGTTCTGATTGAGTTGCATTGGAACAGGAAGGTAAATAAATCCTCGGTTTACTTTGACCAAACATGTGTGTTAAACTTTTGTACCTTCTCTCTTCTCTCTTCTCTCTGTTAAATGTTATGAATATGTGGGGTCTGGTTTGAAATTTACATAGAGAGAAATTAATACAAAATTTCAACACCAATAGAGACCAAAAGGAGGGTCCATTCTAGTGTTGGAAGTGCTTCAATTGCTGCGTCCATCAAACCAAACCAAGGGCCATTGATTTTCTTCTGTGTTGGCATTAGAAGGGAACATATAAACACAAGAAGTGTTGGTTTCCAACAGTATGGTTGTATTTTTTTGTCAATGCTTTCACATAGAAAATTGTGTGGCGCTTCCCTACATCATTAAATGTTCATATTATTAAATTGTTTTGAAATATTTGACTTGTTTTTTTACGTTTTGTTTAATTCCTGGTTGAGGATACATATGTTTGATGATAATGGAAGCTAGATTAGTGTGGTTGAATTAATGACTTTTACTCTCCTTGGTTTGCTTGAAATTGTATACGAGAAATATCCAATAATAGAAGTATTTAGTATAGACTTTATCGGTGTTGGTTTTATGTCGCAATCTAACTATTCAAAAATTTTGATTCATTGTATTTACTAGGGTTCCTCTCTACTCATTTGCTTTGCTGTCATGTGCTATATCAAGGCAAAAACCACAATACTAGCTTCAATTATTTTGGTTGATTTAAATTTTGAGAACTTATTTTTATCTGAACTGTGCTCCAGAAGAAAACAAATTTTAAATTGGGTCCTGCACTTTTGTCTTAGTTATAATCGTCTACATCATCTCACAACTAACGTGAGTAATTTTTTCACTACTTTTAACAATTTTTTTTTGAGAAATCACATAAATAAATATATACTTCAAGTGGATGGTTTTAAGAGCACACTTCTGAACATGAGAAACAAATTATTATTTTACTATTGACAAGAAGTAAAAAGTTAATGCAAAATAAATAATAGAACGAAAATTAAGAGAATAGTATAAAAATAACAATAGGTATTTTCGTTCCTTTCTTTATCAAGTTGAATTAGGTTATAATTTTTTTACTTATTATTTTTCATGTGTTTTACTTGTTTTTTTCAGTCAAATCTTCAACGTATGTGTCGAAGATGGATAGATAAGATATTCATCAAAGTAAAATATAGAAATTCCATCGAAAAAAAGTATAAAAAAAATTACAATTTTTTTTTATGATATCACCTAATCCTAATTGAAAGAATGATTAAGCAAACTTCAAAAAATAGCAACATTGATAAGATTTAACTCATCTAGTGTATATAATGTGTGGGGAACAAATATTTACAATTAACTTAAAAGTTGAAATTATGAAATGTCTTAATTGAAATCCTTAACAAGTAGTCAGTTGATAAAATGGTAATGTCGGAAAGAAAAGCCAAAGTTATTGAAAAGTGTGATGGTAATAGAATTTTATTTCTAAGTTACTTTTGTGAATAATATTTTCACTATCGAGCTGTTAGAAATTAAAAAATAAAATAAAATACGTTTTCAATCTTGTAAAATGAATAAATTTTACTTTTTTAGTGTAAGTAGAAAAAACCTTTGCTCCAGATATTTTAAAATTAGAAATAACTGTTACTAATTTCTATATTATTTCACAATCAATTTTTCAACGACAGGTATAATAATAATTTAAGTGATTGAATAATTTTAATTTCTTTTAAAACAATATCTATATCATTATGAAAAGTTAGGGTTATCCAGTTGTTTCGGTTATCCACTATACCGGTTCGATAGTGTGATTTGGGCTTTTCCCTACGTTATAAGAAGGTCTTCTACTCTAAATGAATGAGGCTATTGCTTGATATACCCCATCAAATTTCTCATCCACCCCATCAAGAAGCTTTCAGGAAATTTTTTTCAAATAGAAGAGAAAGATTGTTTTCCAATAGGATTAAGCATCCAACAACCTACAAGGGAATACAGATTTAATCAAACCAAACTACACAGGATTAAGCATTTCTTGGATGTAAGGTTCCTAGAAGCAGTAAAAAACATGAAGAGGTCATAATGAAATAAACAAAATTCAGACCTGTTAAACCAAACACCAAGTTGGATTGACAAAGTTATGCTGTTATGGACAGATAACATAGCAGATGCTTAAGGAAACTTGTGGCAATGAAAAAACACATCATCATTCACACTGCCAAAACATAATCTCAAAATTCCAAATACTTTTCAAGCACTTTCAGATTGGGATTCCATAGATAAATGGCAATGGGACATCGCAAGAGTGCAAAATTGACATAAAACACATCCTATACCACCCATCTTGCGGATTTCCATGTCCATTCAACTGAAAAAAACCCTTTGAGTAAGAACCCAGACAAACACAAACATAAGCTAGAGATCAATTTTGTATTAACCTTTAAAACAGAACACATTGTTTCCCATTAATGAGTAAGAAAAAATACACTCAATTAACAAACAATAAGGCTCAACAAGCACCACATTAATTCAATTGAGACCCCCTTTAGAACTAGCATGCAACACAGGCACTGAACAAGCCACATTAATGAACAGATGAAATATTAAAAGCAGTACAGAACATATTTGGTCTAACTTCAATAAACCTATAACACCTTTGAGAATTAAAATCCAAACATGGTGCTTATGTACGGGTGATACAGGCAGCACAAACATTTGAAGTCAGTTCTGCAAAGCGGTGCCCGAAATTCTTTGTTGCACATCAATTAGGCAACTGGTGATATTAAGCCATCACAGAGCCTTAGTACCAGTGCAGTGAAGATCATAGAAAACAGAACCACAAAATTTCACAAATTCGCTAACACTGAAATCACATAAAAATAAACAAAAAACATACAAAATCAACGAAAAGAAAAGGAGAAAAAAAGTCCCAATACAACATATGCATACAGTATAATAGATTGTTGAAAACAGACATTATCGCCAACAATAAGAAATAGTATCAAATCAAAAGCTGAAACTGCATGATTTTAGTACTTCAGAAGTGAAGCACCAAGAAGTAGGTTTTTACCGCAACTAGGAGCGGCTATGAACCAAATAAACAAGTTCGTGCGGCATAACGACATGGAGTCAAGAAAGAGGGTTTCAATTTATAGGAGCGAGGGAAATTAAATTAGGGCATCGCATGGAGCCCGCCCAGGATGCATTTGGGTCCGCGAAGAAGATCAACGGTTAATAAGGTTGTGATGATGGGAGTTCACTTATCATATAATGACGACGCGACACCTGGTTTTCTTATTTTGGTGTAGAAATCAGCGGCTCAGATTGGATGTAGGGAAAATTGCACTAGAAGTTGTTTTCGTATTTGTTAATCTATCAGTTTTTATATGGTATATATTAAGAAAAATAATTTGATTATTTTTTGTATTAAAAATAATTTATTAATATGGTATTTTATAAAAAATACATAAAATAAAAATAGAGTAAAGTTTGTGTTTTAAAAATATTAAATAATTTATTCAATTATAATATTAAGATTTTTACTATATGATTCAATCACAAACTATTATTAATGTGAAGTTTTGAAGTTTATAAAAATCATGCCAATAAGAAATTATAATTGTTAGATAATTACTTTAAATACATGTCTATTAAACTCTTAAAACAGTAATAACAATTTTCAAATGATACTCTTAAAAACAAGTTTTATATAATTACTGATGACCTGTTCAATTATATATCTTGCTATTTTTGTTTTGAAAATAACAATCCGAAAAAGTGACTTCAAATATAATTATTCATTCAACTTTTTTAATTCATTAGCGTCAGTTTAGTGGAAAATTAAAATACTACGCATCAAGTTATAAATTTTAGCTTAGTACCATTGCTATACATAAAAAAAAATAAAAACACTATTTAGTCCTGAAAATTAAAGTGATTGCAAATTTTTTTAAAAAAAGGAAGAATTTGATGTGTTCCTTTTTTTTCAACAAAAAATAATAAATAAAAAAGTCCTATGGTTAGAAAACACGATTTCACATATCCACAACCAAAAATCAAATGATTACGATAAAAAGATAAAAACAAGAATAAAGAGAACATACAAAACTAATATTGATTTTATATTTCACCTTAACACACAAATATTATAACTTTTACTGTACGTATAATTAAAAAATATAGAAAAAAAAAGTATTAATAAAAACTCTTACCTACAAAAGTTTTTTCAAATTATTAATCCTAAATAAGGTTACGTATAAAAAAATACATTCATTATCATTACATTCACACTAATGTTGTATGGATATTAGAGATATGTTTATGTGTTTATTTAAACTTTTATAGTTTTTATATCTTTATGGATATTTGAGATGTACATGGGATTTCTTCAACATTTATTTATGCACGTATTATATATATATATATATATATATATATATATATATATATTTTTTTTATTTTTTTTTTATATTTTTTTAAAAAATAAATAAATATATGATTTCTAAATCTTTATAGAGACTACGTGTATGTATTTATTTAGACATTTGTGGAGACTATGATACATGTGATTTTCAAATATTTGATAAGCATAAACTATGTTTTATAATTTGATTAAGTTAACTTATTTCATTTTGTGATTTTTATATTATGGTGTTTATTGTGAAAATATTTACTAAGGAAACACATTATGCTTCATATTAAAAATATTATTGTATTATATGAGTCAGTCAGTTGGATTGATCGACCGATCACGTAAGACTACTTCAAAGAAGATTTTTAAAGATATTATCAAGTGCTCAACAATATTTTACTCACTTCAACTGTCCAGCACCACTCAGACATGTTGAGTGGCCTTTCCCAATGCTTTTAATTGGACTGTCCACAATATTTCATCATGGTCCTTTATATAGATTATGTGTTAAGCCACTTAATCTATAATATGACTGAATAAGCTAATTAAGAAGTCAATATTAAAGATTAAAAATGATTGGACTGTAATTAGACATATCATAAATCTATGAAAAAAATTATAAACATATGTTAAAAGTATAATTATTAAAACTTTTTTCACATATTAGTTAAATATTTATTATTTTAATCGATATTTTATATTGAAACATCTTTTAACATGTCGATCGATTTACGAAGTGGGCACATCAAACAGAGACATAAAGAGCTTGAATTTCTTGAAATAAACATTTTACCCTTGCTACGGGAAACAATCACTTAAAAAAAGCTTACAAAATCATGAAGATCTTTTATTTTAGAATAAAACAGTTAACATGTATATGTTATGTTTTTCTCTCATGAATGCCTCACGTGTTTTTAGAAAATAATATAACGTGTAGGGTAACATCAAAATCTTTGGAGATTTAATTTTAAATAAAACATATAAATTACTCTTCAGTGGCATTCAACGCATGTTTATCACACACAATTTGAACATAAACAATCAAAACCAAATGTATATAAAATAAAACATCGAACAAGTTTACGGGTTCCTCGAACTCTGGTTCTAAAGAATCATTTACTCTCATGTCAGAGTACGATAACAAATAGCAAAAGAATATAAGGGTGAGTTAAGTATTTCAAAATAAGTTTATATTAGGTATCATTATATACGAAATTAATTATTTAATTAAACATATAATAATTAAAATCAATATATAATAACTAAGAGAATAACCTTATCAGTTTATTGATTTTATGAAATCTTATGATACTCACATTTATAATAAAAAAGAAAATGCAAACAATATTTATAATAAAAAGACTTGAAAATCTTAGATATAACAAGATAATGAAATTTTAAAAACAAATAACTAAATATTCAAAAATATTATTTGTTTGGGTTTTCAATATCTTTGAGTTAATTTAATATATATCCATAAGTATTTAGTTAACATCTTTTGAACTTTAATATTTAACATATCCACTATTCTCTTATTAGTTAAAAATCCTTACTTAATGAATTTAAAAGTAAAATGGAACTTGTTCTTGTCATGCACATTAAATCGGGTCAGCGACTAGGGGCTTGACTTCACTTAAGATATTTTTCTTCCCCCAAGAATGTATAAGAAAAAAAATTTGTATAAATTAAAATTATTTCATATATAAACTAATTTATTAAAGTTGTCTGCGTAACTTTTTCAAGATTTTACCTTTTAATTTAAATATATTAATTTTAATTTATAAAAAACTATTTTATATTTTGATGTTCTACACTTTCTGGTAAATAAATTGATTTAAAGGTTAAATAAGTTTTTGGTCCCTCAAGTTTCAGTAAATTTTGGAATTAGTCCCTCATCAAAATTTTATACCAATTTAGTCATTCATCTTTCAAAATGCGTGAATTTAGTTCTTTTAACCAAATTTTGTTAAGTTTATTTGACGTTTCAAGCGCATTTCATGATAATATTTAAGTTAACATTGAAGCAAAAATGTGTCAAACAGTGTAAATAATTTAAATACTATCATAAAGTGTGTTTGAGACGATGAAGGACTAAATTGGTCAAAATTTTTGATAAGTAACTAATTCTAAATTTTGCTGAAACTTGAGAGACCAAAAATATATTTAATCCTTGATTTAATATAATATAACTTACTTCGGAAGCACCATTGATATCCATCTCCATAATTAATCAACAGTCAACAGTCAATAGTCAAACCCCAAACCGTACTCTATAAGAATCTGAACCCAATTAGTCCAATCAAATGTTTTCACCGATGCATGGTTTTCTTTTTTTCCTTTATTACCAATTCATGGATTTTTATTTACTTTAACCAATGGGTTCAAATTATACTACACATGTAGATCCTCTTAACTTCAGAAGACAAATCCACGTTTTACCAATCTCTTCATTCTTATTCTAATTTGTATTTAAAATAACTATACTCTAATTTAAAAAGAAAAAAAAAAACATGATTTATATTAAATTGATTTTGACTATACAACACCTTTCTATTGAAAACATGCATTCCTTTTCACACCAATAATTTCATTTGTATTTCTAAATATATATATAGAAACACTTAAAGCTTTTTTGTTATTTGTTTGGTCAAAACGTTTAGTTTGATAACGCGACATAAGAAAACACGATTTATTTATTTTTTTTTGAAAATAAAATAATCTCAAACAAACACATGTCATAAATTATTTATTTAAAATGAAAGTACAGGCAAAAACTTTGTATTGACAATTTTTTTATATAGTCTCACATGGTTTTGTGTTTCTTCTTCTTCTTATTTTCTAGTGAACTAAAACATTGCAAAATGTTTTTTTTTATGATTTTCTTATGTTACAACTTCTGGCTCTAAAAATTCTTTTTGTGGACGATAAAATGCATCACACCACTAAGAGATGTTTGATGCATAAAAATAGATTAATTTAGAAAAAAAAATTGATAATATATTTTTTAATCATTTGGTTTGGTGATTAGTCATTATTTCAATCTTAGTTTAATCTTATTTTGTGACGGGGCATTAGTCGACATGAATTTGGTAATTGTTTATTGACACTCCTTTAAGGGTAAGTGAATGTATTTAAAGTTTTATGTTCACTTTCAATGAGAGAAATATTAATAAGGTAACAAAAATATGTGTTGGATGATGAGTCATGACATGATTGATTTTTTGCCTATGGTCCCCTTATGTGTTATTGCTTAATAGTGAATGATGAATGTGACATGGCCAAATTCACTGGTCCCTAAAAGTTAGCGCTGCAGCCACATACATGCACATACCCTCCTTTTATACTCTGTCTTTACATGCTGTGTCCATACTCCATGTATGTTATGGTGGTCCTCGTCATCCATCATTAACACTCATTAGTTTCTACACTCTTTACCTTACTATGGTTCTTACCACTCATTTTAAATTGGTTTAATTGATCGAATGATATTCATTCTTAAATATGTCAGTTTGGTATCATTTTAAGAAAGTATCGATTAAGTTTTAACATTTGAAAAAATATGTCTCAGTTAGATTATTTTTAATAAAAAATTACTAACACAGTTAATGATATTACGACAATAATATTTAACATAACTTACAAAATTAAGTATTAATATTTATATCAGATTTAGTGGTAGAAGTCATGAATTAAGTTAACGACTTTAGTAATTTTTGTCTGAAAAAAATATGATTAAGACACTTTTTTAAACATTGGGACTAGATTGGCATATTTTTAAAAGTAGATACCAAACTAACACATCTAAACAAAAGTGGGTGTCATCCAACTAATTAAAACCGTTTTAAATCTTGAGATTTTAAAACTCTAAAAAGATTCTTAAAACTAATGGAAAAAATCTGCATCCACAACCTTATTATGTTTGCAAGAAGTTTTCTTTAACAAAAACACAAATATTTAAAAGTAAAAATAGTTTTTTTAATTACTTTTGTATATGTTATTAATGGTTATGATAAGGCAACTCAACAAGAGATACTTAAATAAATTTTTTAATTGAAATTAATAGTAAAATTAATAAATATTTCGTAGCGATCTCATTCTAAAAAGAATGCTGTTAACTTATATAAGGATATGATTTCACCAAATTATTTAAAACATTACACGGCTAAACATATTTATACACTAAATAAGGTACAATTTCACTTCTTTTATGAACCAATCACTGTTTTCTAAATATTTGCTAAAAAATTACTATTTTCACACTTCAACGTGAGATTCAGAGTGAGGGTAAACTAAATACCCGCTTATACCGCAGCATCACCGGGACTTCTCCGTCAGAATCTAGGTTATGTTTCATATTTTTAGGGCAACAATATTTAGCCAGTAATGTACACAATAATTATTCTAGTTTTATTAATTACTTTCCCTATGATTTGTAAGATAATTATTATGAAAATAAGAAATTTCATTATACTGTGAAGTTTTTATATCAGCCAAATATATACAAAGAAATATTAACAAACGTGATAATTGTTTAATAATTATTTTCCTATGAAATATATATTAACAGTGCAAGGTGGTTTTACAGAAATATTCAAATATTAACAAACGTGTGATGATTGTTTAATTTGGACGGTTAAATGTTTTTGTTTCAAAAATAAAATAAAACTTGTATAATAAAAATAGAAGATCAAACCTGCGTTTAGCTAAAATATTTGTGCTGAAAAACAAACGAATTAAAATCTTTGTACTATGGGGCATATTATTTATTCTTTTGTCCCTTTTGGTTAAATTTTTTATGATTTAAAAGACCGACATTAACGTAGTAAGAGACAGATCCTCTAGTTAAATTCAACACGATTAGATCAATTTATTAGCTAATAGTGATAATAATGACGTGTTTACCTATTTACGTGTTGGTATTGAAAACTTAAAAAGTTAACATCTCAAAACAAGGAAATAACGCTCCACAACGAGCCAGGCTTGAGTGTAAGTCGAAACGGCGCATCAACCCTGATGAGTCGTATGATGAAAATCGAACGGCTGAGATCTGTAGTTCGGTGGCTGTAGGATATGCGAAATCCCTTCAGTAGTACCAATGATAAAAGGAAAAAGAAGAGGACATATGAGTGACGCGTATATAGTGTGTTATGTTTAAATGTTGAGTATTATATAAGGGCGTGAGGGGATCCATTTGCGAACGGAGAATTGAGAGATTCGTTTTGGTAGGTATAATAGATAGAGGAGAGAAAGAGGGGAGTTGGTGAAGGAGAGAACAGAAACCTATCTCAGGAACAAAACCCTTGAAACGACGACAAACATGGCCGTTTCGAGTTCACACATGCGTTTCACCTTTGAGTGCCGCTCCGATCCCGATTTCTCGCCACCGCCGTCATTCGACAACCTCCGCCGCAGGAACATTCGCTCATCCGCCGGATCCGGCGCTGCGTTACACGGCGTCTCCTCCCTCATCCTTCGCTTCCCTCCCAACTTCCAGCGCCAGCTCAGCACCAAGGCGCGACGCAACTGTAGCAACATCGGCGTCGCGCAAATCGTGGCCGCTTCGTGGTCCAATAACAACGCTAGCAATCCCGCCGCCGGGGCTCCGGCGCCGCCCGCGGTTTCGGCTGCGGACGCCGCCACGGTGCCTCTCCCTGTCGACATCGCCGCTGACGAGGACGTCGTCGTTTCCGCAAACGACGCCGTCGCCGCCGCGGCCGATGAGAACGGGGCTGTACAGTTAAATAATAGTTCTTATTCTTCGTTTTTGAAATCGGATGCAAGCAAAACGATTCATGCCGGTACGTGAAAATTGAAAATTTGTCGTTTTCTTTTTATGTCATAAATTTTTATTGTATTTACTTTCCTAGATTCGTTTACTTTTTAATTATATAATTAAATTTATGCGTGGTTTGCTCGGATAAGTATTGTTTAATTCTTTCTTTTCTATTTTTTTTTGCACTTTTTTAGATTTTTCTTCACATCGGATGTGATTTGATTCAGAAAGAGGCCTTCTCTGTTTTTTTTTGCTCGTATCGTACATACTTGATTCGTTGTTTACTGTATGCTTTCTGAGATTTGGAATTTTTATTAGTTTACGTGACGTTTGATTTGGGATTTAACTTGTAAGTTTTTGTGGTTAGTTTATATGGTTTAGGATTAGACTAGTTTTAATTTCCTTGGATGTTATTATTGTTGATTATTGGCTATGGTGTTGACGAAGCTGATTGGTTTTGTATTTGAGCAATGCAGCTGAAAGACTGGGTAGAGGTATTGTGACTGATGGAATTACCACTCCTGTGGTGAACACTTCTGCTTACTTCTTTAAGAAAACCGCTGATCTCATTGATTTCAAGGTACTATTCTTTAGAGTGTTAAATTGTTTTTTTCCGCCTCATTAAATAATGAACAAATAAACGTCCGTTATTGGTGTGGCTGAGCCTTCAATAATTTCGCAGGAGAATCGCCAGGTTAGTTATGAGTACGGGCGCTATGGAAATCCAACGACTGTGGTTTTAGAGGAGAAGATAAGGTTTGTGTGTTTGGAGTTTTTGATGATCTTGTGTTTTGGGGTCATTTAATGAGGCTTGTTGTCATTATGAACCAGTGCACTGGAGGGGGCCGAATCAACTGTGATAATGGCATCTGGGATGTGTGCTAGCGTAGTCCTATTTATGTCACTGATTCCAGCTGGTGGACATCTCGTGACCACTACAGATTGTTATAGGAAGACTAGGATATTCATAGAGACATTTCTTCCAAAGATGGGGATCACGGTATATGTTCTGCTCATTTGGTGGTTTAATTGTATTTAGTTGTGTGGGCTGCTAACAGCTTATGTTTTCATGTTTATTTGCTTAAATATAAATGTTTGGATTGAAATAATGGTCATTTTCATTCCATATATATATATATATATATATTATGTATGTATGTATGTATGTATACATTTTACTCAAACTATTAGTAGAAAAATAATTGGGAATTATACTTCTCTGTGAGCTTTTGTTTTCGTGAGTTTAATGGAGATGTGTGTGATCTACAGGTTAACTTGTCTATTGGAATAAAGCTTTTGATGTTTTTGCTGTGTTTCCTATTTTTGTTTTCCAAGAGTAACAAAAACTTAGCCTTTTGAAATTTAATGACGAATTGATGCACCTGATATAAGATGTCTCACTAAAAGTTTGTTAGGTTTTCAACTGGAAAATTTAAATAGATATCTTACTGTGAATCTTGTTGTCTCTTAATTAGTAAGGTGGACATTTGATGTTTGCGATGGGTTATTTTTGGTAGATTCTTACCTTTTGTCCTGGTCATGCATAACCATGTTCATAATAGATTTGTTTTAGATATGTAACAAAGTTTCTGTTTTGCTGAGCAGACCACTGTAATTGATCCAGCAGATGTTGGAGCTTTAGAAACTGCACTGGAGCAGCACAATGTTAGTGTTGGAGAGAGTTGTTGGTTTCACTTTATGGATTTCTGATATTTTTGGCGTTAATGGATTGCCTAGAGTTAATATGGTATTATATAATTGTGCAGGTTTCTCTGTTCTTTACCGAGTCTCCTACCAATCCATTCCTCAGATGTGTTGACATTAAGCTGGTTTCAGAGCTTTGCCACAAGAAGGGGACTTTACTCTGCATTGATGGTACATTTGCAACACCTTTGAACCAGAAGGCCCTTGCCCTTGGTGCTGATCTGATTCTGCACTCCTTAACAAAATACATGGGTGGACATCATGATGTAAGTCAGTCTGTTCTTCAAAACTTAGTTTAGTGGAAACACTTCAAATATTGACATTTCAGTTATTCATAATTAATCATCAAGGAGCCTTTTCCTCCCTTCAGGTCCTTGGTGGTTGCATAAGTGGTTCAACTAAGGTGATTTCGCAAATTCGGACTTTTCATCATGTTTTGGGTGGTACACTTAACCCGGTAAGTAAATTCTACTACATAGATGACCCTCCGTGAAAGGATATCCTAATTGGTTTTTGCATCTAAAATAATACCTTTTTCACAGAATGCTGCATACCTGTTAATCAGAGGCATGAAAACGCTGCATCTTCGTGTACAGCAGCAGAATTCAACTGGAATGGGGATGGCCAAAATTTTAGAGGCACATCCCAAGGTACGATGGCAATGACATGCACGCTGCCTTGCTTTCTCTTCATGTCATTGTTATATTCTGATCATTTTGTTAGTTTAAATTTTTTATATTGTCGAATGAGCTTGTGTACAATTATTGTTCAATTCCCTCCTATTATATATAAAAAATAAAATTTATGGTTAAATATGTTTTTTACTAGACTTTTTCATCAACACCATATTTATTCTGATGATGTGTATTTTTAAACCTTGCATTTCCTCCCTGTTGACATTCGTTTAGAAGTATGGTTGAATTGTGTTTGATGTAAAAAGTATTTCCTTAGGGGATGAATGAGTACTTAACTGTGCCATGTAAGAAGATGCTACTTTCTTTTGAATTTTGTATGGTTGAATTGTGTTTTATGTAAAAAGTATTTCCTTAAGGTTAAAGTATTTCCTTAGGGGATGAATGAGTACTATACTGTGACATGTGAGAAGATGCTACTTTCTTTTGAATTTTTTATGTCGTGATGCACAGAAATTCAAGTCCTCGTTCTGCTGTTATCTTGTCTATTGATGATAAGTAATTTAGTATTATTATTATTTTGATAGTAGGCTTTGTGATGGATGCTAAAGATATTTTAGGGTATAATATCTTGTAAATGAAACTGTAATTACATATGTTTTTTTTTTTTTTCCTTTTTGAATCGTGAAGTCAGTTGTGTGCATGTATACCTGTATGTTTGTTGCATTGTCAAATACACAGTTTATTTTCTACCATTACTGTTTTACAATTCCACTATATCAATATTTTCATGATTTTCTTGTGAATCTGATGTGAACTGGCTTTAATGACATATTTCTATTGGCAGGTGAAGCGGGTCTATTATCCAGGCTTGCCGAGTCATCCCGAACATGAGCTTGCCAAGAGGCAGATGACTGGTTTCGGTGGTGTTGTCAGTTTTGAGGTGGGAATTTGCTGAGTCGCTATTCAATTATGTGGTTTGCTAATAAAATCCATTATGTGTTTGCTTTTATGAAGAATGATACTTTTGATGCCACCATATGAAAATGATTTTTTATAATTAAATTGCCAATAATGCAGATTGATGGAGACCTGCATACCACAATAAAATTTGTTGATTCCTTGAAAATCCCATATATTGCGGCCTCGTTTGGTGGCTGTGAGAGCATTGTGGATCAACCTGCTATTTTGTCTTACTGGTACGCCTTTTGAATCCTTGTTTAAGTTGTGTTGTTAATGATTTGATGCTCACGGGCACCCTGTAGTGAAAGCATGTTTGGCTGGTCCTTTTTGTACTTTATAGTATAAGGAATTATATTCTTTTGTTTATTTATTTAGAGATTGTGATTGGTTGGTGATGGTTTTTGTATATTAATTTTGATGTATTGGGCAACAGGGATCTTCCTCAGTCAGAAAGGGCTAAGTATAAGATTCATGACAACTTGGTTCGCTTCAGCTTTGGAGTTGAAGATTTTGAGGATTTGAAGGCTGATGTCCTGCAAGCTCTGGAAGCAATATAGTTCAGTTTTCCTGATTCACCTCTGTCCAAGCTTTTTATAATCGTGTTATTCTGTTCCTTTTTGTCATCACTTCTGGCGATTCAATTCAATTTTGATCGTCTAGTGTTTTGTTGGTCTTGTGTTAGATGAATTGTCTCTGATTTGGATGTTATGAACCTTATGAATTGTTGAAATTAAAACTCTATTTGATGTTAGCTTCCGCTTTTCCTGCAACGTTTGAGAAAAATAAACGCTGATTTTGATATAAAATAGTCTAGAAATGAGAAGTAGAAGTGAATTGTTATTTATAATCAATTGAAGTACTTTTTCAAAAAAAAGTTTGTTTTTGACGCCGATTATACATAATATGACATAATACAAGCAGAATGAATTCCTTGGAGGCAGAATAAGTGAATTGTATGGATCAAAAATGTGTAACGAATATTCGTAGCCGTGCGGCTTGGCCTGTTTATTTGTTGTATAATTCTGTTTTAGTAATAGCAACTTGAGTTTTATTAATATGGCTTGCCTTCATTATTAGACGGAGATTCTCATTGCTATTTCATTTTATTCAATTTGATCAAATCATTTTAAATTTAAGCACCAATTCAGCTAACAAATCAAAATAACCTACCACTATACATGTTTCCAAATACCAACATCTAAAATTCATAATTTTAAGTTAACCAAACAGGATAAGCACTATTCTGAATATTGACTGATCCAATTGCAATATGACCTTATAATTTTAAAAAGCTTAAATATGTTTTCAAAATCAGTTTTCATTTCGATTATTAGGCTTTTTCTCTCTAAAATTAAATATGATCAACTTTTATCCCAATAGTATTTCACTAGTTAACTATTCTACGATGAATAAAATTTTAAATAACATTTATAAAGAGTTACCTGCCGGTAGTTTTTTAACAATAAAATTGCAAGTAGTTAATGGGAAATTATTGATTAAGAATGATTTCCCAAATACTTTAAATACATATTTCAAGACTTTGAATTCCGGTAAACTGAATTTCATCATTTTGAAATACCACCACGAACTCTACTAGCTCCCGACCTTAGTGGTTTGAAACACCACCACGAGCTCCACCACTACTTACTGCAATAATTCCAGTTCAAGTTTCAGCCACCACCACAACACAATGTCTTCCATGGAGGACAGTCTAAAATAAAAATTAGAGGGGCAAACTGAAATTTCAAATCTTGTTGGGTGCAGGTAGAAATTGAAGGAGTGCAGGCAGTAACTGCCCACCACAATTTAAAGAGAGAAAGCAATAAACACTACTTACTGTGAAAATTTTAGTGTATATACTCTTGTTGTTGCAAGACTAATCGTGCAAAATACTTATATGTTGGTGATGTACTTAAAAGGTTCAGACTTTGCTGATGCATATGACGGAGTGCCCAAGCTCGTTCTTCTGTTGGTTGTGTCGTCTTTGCTGTGGGTAGCGGTTCTCCCTATAGTGTGCCTCCTCACCATTCTCCCTCTCCGGTGCCACTCTCCTCCTGCAGTCTTCTTTCCGTGGTTCTTCATTCCTTCGTATTTGCACCACCTTTGTTAGCGATTTGAATTCTAGGTCAGATATTTTAATTTTGTGTATTCTTTTAAATTTAACTAGTCTCTAACCCGTGCATACGCACGGGTCTTTTGTTTTTGTTTTTTTTTTTAAAATAATATAATTAATATTATATTTATTATTTATAGAAAAATGTGTAATTAATTTTTAAATAAAATTTTTAAGAGAAAAGTAATAAAAGATATACATTTTGTTAATAGTAAACTATGCATATTTTTTTTATTTAAATATAATATAAAATTATCTCATAAAAATATGATATTATATTTTTATAAATTTAATAATAATATTTATAGTTTATGGTCATTATAATTGAAATATTTAAAT
>Ga0214544_1004727_pt1 | contig 27094 bp, 12 predicted proteins | sample CNSS3metaG_FD_160074 | JGI IMG/M metagenome (GOLD analysis project Ga0214544, IMG submission 160074) | Root nodule microbial communities from cowpea collected in UCLA plant growth center, Los Angeles, California, USA - CNSS3 | ecosystem: Host-associated > Plants > Roots > Nodule | place: USA...
AGTTGTTTGGTGATGACTCACAGTGATGAAATTATTTGGATGGCTTTTGTATTGTGTCCAAACTAGACTTTTTTTTAAAATACACTTGAAAACTAGTTCCAGTACTGCTCGTACCAAAACTTGACTTGAAAAAGGCACTTATTGAAATAGAAAAGTACACTTCATTCTCGTACCAGAAAAGTTAGTTTTTTTTTTCTATCTTCAATTCCAATCACTTCTTTAAGTTGTTTGGTGATGACTCACAGTGATGAAATTATTTGGATGGCTTTAGTATTGTGTCCAAACTAGACTTTTTTTTAAAATACACTTGAAAACTAGTTCCAGTACTGCTCGTACAAAAACTTGACTTCAAAAAGGCACTTATTAAATTAGAAAAGTACAATTCATTCTCGTACAAGAAAAGTTATTTTTTTTTTCTATCTTCAATTCCAACCACTTCTTTAAGTTGTTTGAAGATGATTCATGGTGATGAAAATATTTGGTGGCTTTTGCATTGTGTCCAAACCAGATTTTATGTTAAAATACACTTGAAAACCAGTTCTAGTACTGCTCGTACCAAAAGTTGAGTTAAAAAAGACACTTATTGAATTAAAAAAGTACACTTCATTCTCGTCGCAGAAAAGTTGGTTTTTTTCTATCTTAAATTCCAATCACTTCTTTAAGTTGTTTGGTGATGACTCACAGTGATGAAATTATTTGGATGGCTTTTGTATTGTGTCCAAACTAGACTTTTTTTTAAAATACACTTGAAAACTAGTTCCAGTACTGCTCGTACCAAAACTTGACTTCAAAAAGGCACTTATTAAATTAGAAAAGTACAATTCATTCTCGTACTAGAAAAGTTATTTTTTTTTCTATCTTCAATTCCAATCACTGCTTTAAGTTGTTTGGAGATGATTCATGGTGATGAAAATATTTGGATGGCTTTTGCATTTTGTCCAAACCAGATTTTATGTTAAAATACACTTGAAAACCAGTTCTAGTACTACTCGTACCAAAAGTTGAGTTAAAAAAGACACTTATTGAATTAGAAAAGTACACTTCATTCTCGTAGCAGAAAAGTTGGTTTTTTTCTATCTTAAATTCCAATCAATTCTTTAAGTTGTTTAGTGATGATTCATGGTGATGGAAATATTTGGATGGCTTTTGTATTGTGTCCTAACCAAACTTTTTGTTAAAATACACTTGAAAACCAGTTGCAGTACTGCTCGTACCAAAACTTGACTTGAAAAAGGCTATTATTGAAATAGAAAAGTACACTTCATTCTCGTACCAGAAAAGTTGGTTTTTTTTTTTATTTTCAATTCCAATCACTTCTTTAAGTTGTTTGGTGATGATTCATGGTGATGGAAATATTTGGATAGCTTTTATATTTTGTTGAAAGCTGACTTTTTGTTAAAATACACGTGAAAACCAGTTCCAATACTGCTCGTACCAAAAGCTGAGTTGAAAAAGACACTTATTGAAATAGAAAAGTACACTTCATTCTCGTACCAGAAAAGTTGGTTTTTTTTCCATCTTCAATTCCAATCACTTCTTTAAGTTGTTAGGTGATGATTCACGGTGATGAAATTATTTGGATGGCTTTTGAATTGTGTCCAAACCAAACTTTTTGTTAAAATACACTTGAAAACCAGTTCCAGTACAGCTCGTACCAAAACTTGACCTGAAAAAGGCACTTATTGAAATTGAAAAGTACACTTCAATCTCGTACCAAAAAAGTTGTTTTTTTTCCTATCTTAGATTCCAATCACTTCTTTAAGTTGTTTGCTGATGATTCATTGTGATGAAATTTTTTGGATGACTTTTGTATTGTGTCCAAACCAAACTTTTCGTTAAAATACACTTGAAAACCAGTTGCAGTACTGCTCGTACCAAAACTTGACTTGAAAAAGGCACTTATTGAAATAGAAAAGTACACTTCATTCTCGTACCAGAAAAGTTGGTTTTTTTTTTATCTTCAATTCCAATCACTTCTTTAAGTTGTTTGGTGATGACTCACAGTGATGAAATTATTTGGATGTCTTTTGTATTGTGTCCAAACCAGACTTTTTTTTAAAATACACTTGAAAACTAGTTCCAGTACTGCTCGTACCAAAACTTGACTTGAAAAAGGCACTTATTGAATTAGAAAAGTACAATTCATTCTCGTACTAGAAAAGTTATTTTTTTTTCTATCTTCAATTCCAATCACTTCTTTAAGTTGTTTGGAGATGATTCATGGTGATGAAAATATTTGGATGGCTTTTGCATTGTCTCCAAACCAGATTTTATGTTAAAATACACATGAAAACAAGTTCTAGTACTGCTCTTACCAAAAGTTGAGTTAAAAAAGACACTTATTGAATTAGAAAAGTACACTTCATTCTCGTACCAGAAAAGTTAGTTTTTTTTCTATCTTCAATTCCAATCACTTCTTTAAGTTGTTCGGTGATGATTCATGGTGATGAAATTGTTTGGATGGCTTTTGTATTGTGTCCAAACTAGACTTTTTGTTAAAATACACTTGAAAACCAGTTCCAGTACTGCTCGTACCAAATCTTGACTTGAAAAAGGCATTTATTGAATTAGAAAAGTACACTTCATTCTCGTACCAAAAAAGTTAGTTTTTTTTCCATCTTCAATTCCAATCACTTCTTTAAAATGTTTGGTGATGATTCATGGTGATGGAAATATTTGGATGGCTTCTGCATTGTCTCCAAACCAGATTTTATGTTAAAATACACTAGAAAACCAAATCTAGTACTACTCGTACCAAACTTGAGTGGAAAAAGACACTTATTGAAATAGAAAAGTACATTTCATTCTTGTACTAGAAAATTTAGTTTTTTTTCCTACCTTCAATTCCAATCACTTCTTTAAGTTGTTTGTTGATGATTCACGATGATGAAATTATTTGGATGGCTTTTGCAATTTGTCCAAACAAGTTTTTAGGTAAAAATACACCTGAAAACTAGTTCCAGTACTGCTCGTACCAAAACTTGACTTGAAAAAGACACATATTGTATTAGAAAAGTACACTTCATTCTCGTACCAGAAAAGTTGTTTTTTTTTCTATCTTCAATTCCAATCACTTCTTCAAGTTGTTTGTTGATGATTCATGGTGTTGGAAATATTTGGATGACTTTTGCATTATCTTCAAACCAGATTTTATGTTAAAATACACTTGAAAACCAGTTCCAGTACTACTTGTACCAAAACCTGAGTGTAAAAAGACACTTATTGAAATAGAAAAGTACACTTCATTTTCGTACCAGAAAAGTTCTTTTTTTATCTTCAATTCCAATCACTTCTTTAAGTATTTTGCTGATGATGCACGATGATGGAATTATTTGGATGGCTTTTGCATTGTGTCCAAACAAGTTTTTTTGTAAAAATACACTTGAAAACCAGTTCGAGTACTTCTCGTACCAAAACTTCAGTGTAAAAAGACATTTATTGAATTAGAAAAGTACACTTCATTCTCTTACCAGAAAAGTTAGTTTTTTTTTTTCTATATTCAATTCGAATCACTTCTTTAAGTTGTTTAGTGATGATTCATGTTTGGATGGCTTTTGCATTGTCTCCAAACCAAATTTTATGTTAAAATACACTTGAAAACTAGTTCTAGTACTGCTCGTACCTAAAGTTGAGTTGAAAAAGACACTTATTGAATTTGAAAAGTACACTTCATTCTCGTACCAGAAAAGTTAGTGTTTTTTCTATCTTCAATTCAAATCCCTTCTTTAAGTTGTTTGGCGATGATTCATGGTGATGGAAATATTTGGATGGCTTTTGCATTGTCTCCAAACCAGATTTTATGTTAAAATACACTTGAAAACCAGTTCTAGTACTGCTCGTACCAAAAGTTGAGTTAAAAAAGACACTTATTGAATTAGAAAAGTACACTTCATTCTCGTACCAAAAAAGTTAGTTTTTTTTCTATCTTCAATTCCAATCACTTCTTGAAGTTGTTTGGTGATGATTCATGGTGATGGAAATATTTGGATGGCTTTTGCATTGTCTCCAAACCAAATTTTATGTTAAAATACACTTGAAAACCAGTTCCAGTACTACTCGTACCAAAACTTGAGTGTAAAAAGACACTTATTGAAATAGAAAAGTACACTTCATTCTCGTACCAGAAAAGTTGGTTTTTTTTTCTATCTTCAATTCCAATCACTTCTTTAAGTTGTTTGCTGATGATTCACGATGATGGAATTATTTGGATGGCTTTTGCATTGTGTCCAAACAAGTTTTTATGTAAAAATACACTTGAAAACTAGTTCCAGTACTGCTCCTACCAAAACTTGACTTGAAAAAGACACTTATTGAATTAGAAAAGTACACTTCATTCAAATACCACAAGGAATACATATAATTAAAGTAGGACCTCATTCACCACAAAACACAAATATCAGATTTAACATAAAACCTTAACATTCATAACATCACATCTAATTGTTTGAACATCATAGTTACTCGTTACACAAACATTTGTTGACAAAGACTGTAATGAATTCATCGGCATCAGCGTGATCCACTTCAAAGAGCACACAATCTCCTTCTTTCAATTGATGTTCATTGCAAAATTCCTTCCAGCCCTTCCCTATCTTGGTGGAGCGGGATGAATCTGAAATTAGAAGTTTGCATACTACAGCACTATTAAGACCACTAAGAACGACTTGATTGATATGCTTGCTCCTGATCAAGGTAGCAAATTTGGTGTTAAGGTCCTGATTGGCAAAAAATATAAAAAAAAATTCAGTTTTCGTTAACAAGTCTAATAACTTACGTCTAATAACTTAAACGCTACAAATTCGGAGTTAATCATGAAACCCCCTCTACTCTCCACCCACACATTACTTAAGTCACAAAGAAGCTTTCGACTAATCTTAACTCTTTCATGCAACAAAACAAACCACCAAAATGGTGTTCCTTGAATACATTGTTTTTGCTCCACACTTAACTTCTTATTCAATAAACCAATATATTGTGTTCTACAAGAATGTCTGAAATTAATCTGCAAATATTCATATTAAAAACCATAGGTTAAACTTATTCTACTGAAATATAAATTAAAGTTACAAAGCAACAAAAAATAAAATACTTGACTTATATCACTACAATCTCCAACCTCACAACCTTTACTACCTTTAGAACCTTCACTAATGCCACTCATGTCAACTGACTTGAAATTATAAAACGCATTAACCAAATTTAATTTAAACAAATTCGGCACAAATAAATCAAATTACACACAACATAGTCAAAAATCAACAAACTAACTTTCTAACATCCAACAACACAAATCCAGTTTGCTTTTTGTACCCACCCAAGCCTAAATGTCGAAACCAACAAACTCACTTTCTAACATCCAACAACACATGTGCAGTTCGCATTTTGTACCCACCCGACCCTAACTGCCGAAACGATTCTTCTTCAAAAGCATTCGTACATTCGAAGCATTTTTGCTTACACAAACACGTTCACATTTCGAATTAACAATCCACAACAACATTTAGGATTCAGAGAGCATCGATTTGGGGAACAACAACACATAAAAATGGCATTTCAATCGTTGAACAAGAACATACGAAAATAGGGTTTCATTTGGGGAAAAACAACACAAAAATACGGGATTGCAATCGGGGTAGTAAAACATACCAAATTGCCCTTTGATTTGGAGAAGAAGAACACCAAAATTAGGGCTTCCAATTGTGGAGGAAGTTGCGGCAAGGATCCACCTCTATTATTCTTTTCCAAAACCGCACTCTTGCTTTTCCCTAAACCGCAACGTTCACTTCTTTTTTCTTAGTTTTCCTGTGCAGCGCGTGACCTTCAAACCGCAACGTTCACTCTCGCTTTTCTCACGCGTCACTTCTCTTTTCATATTAAAAAACATTAAAATAACCCATGCCACGTAGGCGAGTAAAAATTGGGTCAAATAAGTGAAACATTCTATCATTATTCTATTTTTTATGTTTTAAAACCACTTTAGATACACTTTTAATTTTATTATTTTTAACATTTCAAATCGTATTGAATAGACTTCTAAATTGATTATTTAAAAATTATTGAGAATTAAAAAATTATATATTATAGTTTTTTACGCACATATGTTTTTTTCATAAAGAACTATGTGATATGTAGGACCGACACTAGGGATGGCCAAAAAATTCGTACCCGCAGGTATCCGTAGATAAAACTCGCAACGGGTAGGAAATGGATATTGAAGATGGATATCCGCAAATAATGGGTACAAATATTTTTTATACCCGCATGTTAACGGGACGGGTACGGGTATCATAGTATCAATAGTCGTGGATACTCGTACATGCTGTACTCTCATTTAAATTAAAAAAAAAAATTAAAAAATTGATTAAAATATTAACACATTGATTTTGAATGGATTATTTTTTATCAATTGGTTTTAAAAAATGTCCATTTATTTGTAAACTATCATTCAACACTATTTAAATGAGTTATTTACACTTTGTTTAAAATTTAAAAATATTATGCATTGTATTTAAAATTTAAAATTTGTTGTTAAACATTAAATTTTTCTTTTTGTAAATACCCGCGGATACCGACATAACGGATACTCGACAAATATAGGTACGAATACGAGACGAATATTTATCCAACGAATAAGGTACATGAAAACTACTATCTGTATCCTACTTGTCTTGACATCTATACTCGACACCAATCTTTCTCGGTTTCACTTCTACAAAGTCCAAAATATTTCAAATGCATTTTCCCAATAGTATTTCAATCTCGAACTATTGACCCTTCCTTGATTTTTCCTTTTTGAATCGGAATACATATAGGTCAATCTTTATCGAAGTTCCAAAATTAAAATATGTATTTTTATCTCTTGTATGCAATCTTTTGTTCTTGTTCTTAGAAAAATAAACATTCAGAACAATCACATCTGTTTTACATATTTGATTAAAAGTTATCTTGTGCCAACTTTCCAAACCCTAAATATGATTTTTTTTGTGTATCATGTCTTATTTTATGAATTTTTCGTAATTTTTTAAAATAAACTATATTGTTATCTTAAACTCAGTTTTTCGATTTCTTTTTATCAACGCTCCATCGCGACTTAAGTTGAAATAAATATTAATTGGATATATAATATAGTTAATAATATATATATATATATATATATATATATATATATATTTCAATTAAATCAGTTTTAGTATCTTAGGATTTTCGTGATTTTGAAAATATAACAGATATACAAAATATTCTATATGAAGAAATTTCTATTTTAGCTCATTAATGTATATAACAAAATATTAACAATATGTAAATTTTAATTTCCTAAAATTAAATAATAAATAAATATTTTTTGTCAATATATTAAATATTTATTTTAAACTAAAATATTTCCAAAATCTATAATTTAAATAATGTTAAACAAATGTTCTCAACATAATATTTACAAACTATTTTTTAAATATAACAGATAGTGAAAACGGTACATTCATTGCATATATTAATTATATCAGGAAATAATAAATAAGTTTTTGATACTTTTTTATTAAGATATATTTTATTACTAAATATTTATACAACAGGTAATGATAAATAAATTATTAATACTTTTTACTAGAATATATTTTATTACTAAATATTTTCTTTTAAAAGTAAGAAAATGTAGCAATTCTTTTTTCCATAAATTCATATTTAGCTTTAATGAGACGTTGCAAGTGAGATCTCGTTTTGCATACAAATTTGAGATTTTGGGTGAGAATTTAGAGAAGAGTTATGGGGAAATTTGAAATAAAAACTATTGGAGTTATAATGACAGTTATGATTCTAACAAGTTTTGCTGAAGCTAATTTTTGGTGCAATGTGAAGTGTAAAATAAAATGTGAAGAACAACCATTTCCTGAAGTATATGATAAATGTATGAGGGATTGTAAATCAAGCTGTAGTAAACTATCCTCTCATCCTGTTTACAATTGTATTACTGGTTGTCACCTAATGAAGTCCATTGCCACAAAGAATGGTAAGTATTCTAAAATTATTTTCTTCTTTTCATGATTTTATGTATTTTTTTCTCTATATTTGATTTCATTCTTTTTTTATTTTGATCATTGACTTTGTTTGCTTTTGATTTTGACCATTGACTTTATTTTCTTGTAGGTGTTAATGATCTTGTGGACAATGTGATGAATTCTTGCATCCAAGAGTGTAAGGAAAGGTTGTAATTAATTTGTAGCAATAATTTTTGAACACAAAAATGTTAAAGGAAATAATATTCATATTCAATTATTAGAAATACATTTTAATCAATAAATAATATTTGTTATCTATTTTCATACTTTTTCTTCCAACTATTTTCTTTCATTTGTTTCAATCTTCCTTTTAATTGTTGCAACTCGGGTATTAATTAATAAATTCTTTTTTTAAGAAAAGTTACTATCAAATTCCATAAAAGAAGATAACTAAAAAGAAAGTTTGTAAGAGAAAGTACTATTTAAATTCTGAAGATGTGAATTACAAATGGGAATATAAACTGATGAGTAAAATTAGAATAAGTTTAAAAATATTTAATTATTTTATATTTTCTAATACATTAAAATAAATAAATTAATAATATTATAGGGAAACTTATTAAAATGAAATAATTTATTTGTGCCTATAATTTATTGCAACTACATCTTTTATAACTGGATGAATTATATCTGAAAGATATAGAAATTATTTTAAATTTTTTTTTTCTTATCATAAACTTTCTAAAATATTGTGATGTTAGAGACGTAGAGACCCCGCTTAATAAAGTAGTCCATCTTTAAATTATTATTATTTTAATTATTATTATTATTATTACTAATAATAATAATAATAATAATAATAATAATAATAATAATAATAATATCAATTGTGACTATGTATACACATTAAAAAATATCTATAAATTATTTAAATTTTAAAAATAGTAATTAAAACTATATCATTGAAAAAAGAAAGAAGGTGTATTTAGTTATTTAATTTATTTATATATATATATATATATATATATATATATATATATATATATATATAATATATTTTTTTTTTTAATAAAAAAATATTAAGTAATATTAAGTTCATAATAATTTTTATTTTGAGTAAATATTTAAATTTAAAAATGTAGTTACTAATATAATAAAAGAATAAAAATTCTTTTATAATGAGTAATTATTTAAATTAAGAAAACTAGTTACTAAAATAATAAAATTGAAAATAATTTTTTTATTATAAATATATATTTAAATTTAAAAAATAATATTTAAGATGATAAAATTAAAAAAACAAAATATGATACGAAAGAGATGTATAATTAAAAAAATAATTATTACTTTAATAATTATAAAATTATTAATTTGAATTATCGTGGACAGTGGTGTTGAACAATTTTGCAAAGATAAACAGTGAGAAATTATGGAAAACAAGTATATAAATATACATTTCACAACTTCAATTCAATTAAATTATCCACGATAATTCAAATTAATAATTTTATAATTATTAAAGTAATAATTATTTTTTAATTATACATCACTTTGATATCATAATTTGCGAACAAAACAAAAACATGTGAAAAACATAATTAGTGTGCAAGTTTTACCTTTGGTATGTAGGGTCTGATAAGCGGATCTGCTGAATTGAGGGAGCAGGCTGCTCTGGGACTTAGCGAATTGATAGAAGTGAAATGTCCTCAACTGCAAACAACATTTGTTAAATGTCTACAGGATTCTACAAAGTTTGTTTGAGATATTAATATATTATAAAATCATCCCTCCTCTCCCCAATTTGATGTGTTCACCCCCTCAGCTAGCACCTTTTGTATGTTTAATGTTGTGGTTTGAAAATTAGCTAATCACCTTTCAGGATCACACAATAACTATAGTTTCCATCTTCTTAATAAACCTGTATTCCATATGAAAAATGAAATTGATGCAGAGTGGAAGAACAATCGAACGAGATTGATCAGGATTAAATAGGATTGAACGGGATTGCAGAAACCATGGGAAAGAAGACAATAAGCACAAGAAAGAGGGAAAGAGAGAGAGAGAGAGAGAGAGAGACAAAATTGATTGTGTGAAAAAGATACTAAAAGAGTCTTATTGATTAACTTTTTGGAAAGGAAGACAAACATATATACAAAGACTAAGTGATGTAAGGAATAACAGAATGCGTAAAATCAGTTTTAACAGACTGGTCATTGGTTATGTGATCTTTAGGCTGAGCAATGTGACTCTGACCATTATTTTTATTATTCTGACAGCCCCCCTCAAGCTGGGCATAGATATAAAGCAGGCCCAGCTTGGATATAAGAGTGTTGAAAAGAGCTGGAGGAAGAGCCTTGGTTAGAATATCAGCTTGTTGGTGATGGGTGTTGATGTGAAGAAGCTTGATGAGACCTTGTTTGACCTTTTCTCTAATTAAATGGCAATCTGTCTCTATATGCTTGGTTCTTTTGTGGAAGACCTGATTTGATGCAATCTGTATGGCTAAAAGACTATCACAGTACGGAAGGGAAGGTTGCTGGTGATTGACTTTAAGATCTTGCATAAGGTGGTGGAGCCACTAGTATTCAGCCTCGGAGGAACTTCTTGAAACAGTTTGTTGCTTTCTTGATTTCCAACAAATGGGAGAGTTACCAATATAAATTATATAACTAGTAACAAATCTTCTGGTCTCGGGGCATCCAGCCCAATCTGAATCACAAAAGGCCTTTAATTGTAGGTTGCTGGTGGAGTCGAAGAAAACCCCCTGTCCAGGATGTTGTTTTAGATAACGAAGAATCTGCATGGAAGCTCGATGGTGTAGACTTGTAGGTGCAGCAATGAATTGACTTAAATGATGCACAACAAAAGTGATATCTGGCCTTGTATGAGTAAGATAGATAAGACAGCCTATCAACCTTCGAAAGGGTGCTGGATATGAGAGAAGTTCCCCTGTTTCTGTGTTTTTGTGTCTAGAGAAATTCATGGGTGTTGATGTAGGGGCAGAACCAAGCATCCCAGCTTCACTCAAAATATCAGTAGTGTACTTTCGTTGACACAGTTGTATTCCTTTGCTGCTTCTTGCAACTTCAAAGCCAAGAAAATATGTCAAGTTTCCCAGATTTTTAATCTTAAACGTATGATCTAGAAGATTAGTAATTGAATTGATTTCAACAATATCATCTCCAGCCAATATTACATCATCAACATATATAAGAAGGGCAGTGATGTGTGAATTATTAAATTTGAGATACAAGGAATGGTCAGCAAAGGATTGTTTATAACCATGTGAACATAGAAATTCTGAAAGTTTGGAATACCATTGTCTACTAGCTTGTTTAAGGCCATACAAAGATTTATGTAGGTGGCAAACACGATTTTTATCATCACAGTTAAAGCCTGGTGGTAATTGCATGTAAACTTCTTCTTCTAAATTGCCATGTAAGAAAGCATTGTTTACATCCAACTGTTTTAAATGCCAATTATGTATGGAAGCCTAGGATAGAAGCAACCTAATAGTTGTTATTTTTTCCACAGGTGAAAAGGTGTGTAGATAATCTAACCCTTCTTTTTGTGTGTAACCTTTTTCCACTAGACGCGCTTTGTAGCGTTCTATAGATCTGTCAGCCTTATACTTCACCTTGTATACCCATTTACATCCAACAACGTGCTTTCCTTTAGGTAAATGGCTTATTGTCCAAGTTCCATTCTATTCCAGGGCTATTAACTCTTCTTTCATGGCTTGCTGCCAATGTTCATAGTAGGAGGTGTCTTCATAAGATTCTGGTTCAGCATGAGAATCAATGGAACAAATAACCTCTTTGAAAGAAGGAGATAATCTTGCAAGAGAGATGTGAGCCTCAATAGGATATCTAGATTTCATTCCAATTTTAGTAGCAAAAGAAGTTTGGAAATCTTGCAAATAGGCAGGAGCAGTTTTATGTCTAGTAGACTTCCTAAGATGATTTTGTTCTAATCTGGAATCAATATCAGGTTCATTATTTAATCTAGTAGAATCACTAGTGTTCTCTTCCTGCAATTCGTTATTTTCAGAAACACCTTTATCACTCAAACAGTTAGGGATAATAAGATCAAAATCATAATCAAGAATAGGTGTAGCAATTTTGTCAACATAATCTTCATGAGAAATGATTTTAAAAGGAAATTTGTTTTCATAGAATATAACATTTCTAGAAACGTGAATGGAATGAGACTTTAAATCATACACAACATACCCTTTTACATTTGGTTTGAACCCAAGGAATATACCTATCAGAGCCCTGGGATCCAATTTGGTTCGGTTGGCAGAGATGGTAGAAACATAGCATAAACATCCAAAAACATGTAGCTGTCTCATATCAAAAGCATTGCCATACAGAATCTCAAAAGGAGTAGAATCTTTAAGAAAGGGAGTAGGCAAACAATTTATTAAATTAACAACATATAAAACAACAAAATTCCAAAAGTTTTGAGAAAGGTTAGATTGAAACAGTAAAGCACGTGTAACATTCATAATGTGTTGATGTTTCCTTTCAACCAAACCATTTTGTTCAGGGGTTTCAATGCAACTGGTCTGATGGATGATTGCTTCAGTTTTAAAGATATCTGTCATATTAAACTCTAAACCATTATCTGTCCTAATTATCTTGATGGTTTTCTGAAACTGAGTTTTAATCATAGAGACAAAATTGATTAAATGGATGTGGGTTTCAGCTTTGCTTTTCATAAGATACAACCAGGTAAATTTAGAGTGATCATCCACAATAGTAAGGAAATATTTGTCACCATTCATGGAATTAACAACACAAGGACCCCAAATATCCATGTGTACTAAATCAAAAACAGAATCAACATAAGATGTACTATTAGGAAAAGGCAATTTTCGTTGTTTAGCTAAGTGACATACATCAAAATCAGAGTTACAGGAAGGGAAATGAAAGGAAACTTTTTGTTAAGAACAACTATCCTTTTGTGTGACGGGTGACCAAGACGCATGTGCCAAATGTCATGGTTAATAACACTGGTACAGGCTTGAGCAGGAGTGCTCTCTCTGGTATTGATTTCACCCTTGATCACGTACAGGCATGACTGGATGTTAGCTGTACCAATCCTCTTGGTGGATTTCTTGTCCTGGATAGAACATTCATTAGTGGTGAAGGTAACAATGCAATTGGAATGGGAAACAAGTCTAGAAATAGACACCAAATTATACGAGAAACTGGGAACAAAGAGGACATTTCCAATACACAAATTTCCAAAAATTTTCGCAGAACCCGAATGAGTTGCTTGGACTTTGGTTCCATCAGGCAAATTAACATGTATAGGAGAAATACGATTAAAAGAAACTAAGTTTGAGAGGGAACAACATATATGATCTGTGGCCCCCGAGTCAAGGATCCAATCATTATGAGAATTAAAACGAATTAAAGAGACAAGATTCTTACCCTTTTCTACATTGCAGGAGACAATGGAACCAACCTGATTGGCAGAAACACCTTCACTGCCATTACCATTTGTTTGTTTCAGTAGAGTCATTAAACCTTGGTACTGCTGCTGTGATAATTTGAAGTCGTGATCCTCTAGAACAGAATCAGTCTTTCCTTCTTGATTCGTGTCCACACTATTCACATTACCTCCTTTATTATTTGTTTTATAACCTGGTGGAAATCCATGCTTCTTGTAGCAATTGTCAATTGTGTGACCATTCCGACCACAAAAAGAACAAACCTTCTTGCTATATCTGACATTCTTGCTGTCAGTGTTGTTATTACCTGGATAGTCGTGCTTCTTTAAGCAAATAGACTCACTATGACCAACCTTTTTGCAGTAACTACAAGTAATAGTAGTGTTGTTGATCTTGATCTCGGTTCCATTCAAGACATTATTCCTTCCTATCTGCCTTTCCTGTTGAACCTCGTAAGAGAAAATTTTTGAGATGGATAGGATCGGATCCATCATAAGGACATGAGAAGTGATGTTGTTGTACTGCTCATTGAGGCCTCTCAGGAATTGCATAGCATGATCTTCAATCTTTCTCTGTTGAAAAGAATTAGTGAGACCACAAGAACACTTCGCAGAACAATTGTAAATCAGATCAGGCCGAAAACTATCGAGTTCATCCCAAAGAACACGAATACGTGTGAAATACTCTGTGACAAAGGAACTTCCTTGCTTGAGCGAAGATGCTTCTAGCTGTAACTCAGATATGCGCAACAAATTGTCCTGAGAAAATCTAGACTTGAGATCCTTCCATATTTCTTCAGATTTTTTCATCCATAAGATGCTTTGCCTGATGGAGGGTGAAACCGAGTGTGTTAACCAAGAGACAACCATATTATTGCATCTCTTCCAAGCTTGATATGTGGGATCTGCTTTTTCTGGTTCAGGAGCAGAACCATCAATGAATTGCATCTTGTTCTTGGCGCTAAGAGCAGTGGCGAAAGATTTGCTCCATGAATGGTAATTCTGCGACTCCAACACAGGCGACACAAGAGATAGGGTTGGGTTTTCGCTGGGATGCAGGTAAAGAAAACTATGCGGGGCATTGAAATCGTTAGCAAGCATTATGGATTTGGATTCACTTTCTGTGGCCATGGCAAAGAAAAGGAAAACGAAGGAAAGAAACAAAGCAAGAAGGAAAAAGAAAGAAAGAAACAGAGATGCGTAATAGAGCTCTTCTTTTGAAGAGCTCTGATACCATATTCCATATGAAGAATGAAATTGATGCAGAATAGAAGAACAATTGAACGAGATTGGACAGGATTGAACAGGATTGCGGAAACCATGGGAAAGAAGACAAGAAACACAAAAAAGAGGGAAAGAGAGAGAGAGACAAAACTGATTATGTGAAAAAGATACTGAAAGAGTCTTATTGATTAACTTTTCGAAAAGGAAGACAAACATATATACAAAGACTAAGTGATGCAAGGAATAACAGAATGTGTAGAATCAGTTTTAACAGATCATTGGTTGTGTGATCTTTAGGCTGAGCAATGTAAGCCTGACCATTATTCTTATTATTCTGACACATCTTATCAGTAAATCATTCAATTAAGTATTTGCAGGATTTGTCACATCATATGGGTGGAACGTAGAAAACATTTAGTAACTAAAACTTCGACATTCAGTTATGAAGAGGAGAACCTGACGTAAAGGAATTATTAAGTTTGTTAATACCTAATTTGTGTGCCCAAAGCTCATTCTTAGTTGACTATCCATCCTTAAAGGGTGAATACAACAGTTGTTGTGTATTGGTGGTTTGATTATTTAGGGATCAGATGGCGGTGTACGAGAAGCTATTCTGACTGCTCTAAAGGGTGTCTTGAAGCATGCTGGGAAAAATGTGATTCTGTTACATCGCTTCTTTATAGAGGAGCTCTATAGAGCTATAGAGCTAAGGTGATTTTGTTAAGAAAAATGTGATTCTTTTTGTACATCATAAGAATTGTGTTGTATGTAATTTGAGTGTTATATGGTAACAAGCCAACAAGCGAATGAACTCAATGCAAGGGGGATGGGAAGGCTACATAGGATTAGTGGGCATGCTCAACAGGTTATGATTATCAATGAATGCATGAGAGGAAGTTGGATTATGGGTCTGGAATATCTGTAGAAGTCTCGATTAGGAGAAGGGTCTGTTGGGGTGAACATTTCATTTCTTTAAAATTAACTTCTATAAATTCGTTTATTCACAAGCAGACCCTTGATCATGTAGTAGTTAGCCATATTGCTAGATGTAGAAGGAGACCCAAAACAAGAGTGAAACCTTGACAAATTTGAAGGTTCAATAGTTTGTCGTGCCTGCATTCGATGAATGAGAATATTCCGAGATATCTGACATATTTGGTGATTGATGATCGAACAGATGAATAAGGTGACGTGTATATTCAAGTTATGGGAATTGCCATTTATACAGTTTGTCTGGAAACAATGGTAATTATAGCTTTCTAGAGACACTTCAGTTCATGGCTGCCATCAACAACACCAAAGGAGTTTATGAATTTGTCCAAGCTCGCCGACTCCGGTAACAAATATCCATTCTATCTCTTTTTCTTTCTCGGTTTTCTTATGTTTTGTTACAATTATGTGTATATACTTAGGTTTTTACAATGATATATAATCACAAATATCATTAGATAATTTAGAAGAGGTGGGTGGTGTGTGAGTGTCAGGTATGGAAAATGCTTCAAGACGAAGTTATTCTGAGGAACACACTTTCATATCGGGCACAGAATCAGCAAAAGTGATTCTAAACAATGAGGATAAATTCTCAAAGAAGTATATGAAGTCAATCGTTGAGCTTGTTAGACGTGATAGCTTGCTCTGTCCTGCACACCAACATCACAAACTTATTCGCAGTTCTCTGTTTTCTCTATTCGCGGCCTTCCTTTGTTGAACTCTTTGATTCACTTCTTCTTGAAGCTACAAGTAGTTGGAAATGTGGATCTGTTCTCGTTATTCAAGATGAAACACTCAAGGTATTTCAACTAAACAAAAATAAATGAAGCTTATTCTTTATGTAAATACTACTTCTTAACACCATTATTTATATTCCAAAATAACTAATATTTTAAACTAAAAACAATTATCAAAATAATTATCAGGAAACAACTTAGTATGTCATTTCTCTCCACTAGCCAGTGATGAGAAATTGTGCTATTTCATGGCATGAAAGAAGACCATGTTCATTGCGGGATTTTTTTCTTCTAGTATTTCAATTGAGTTTCTTGATATGATGAAATAGAGTGATGAAAAAGCCTTACAAAGACAATTGCAAGTACATGACTTTTATGCCTTATCTTAATTGTCATGTGCAAAAACTGTAAACTCTACTAGAAAAGGTAATTTTGAATATGGTATCAATGGTGTTATACTTACTACTCAAGGAGTTTTTTATTACATGTGTTCATATTTTACTTTGTTGGAAATATATTAGTAACTAGTATATAGTATATGTATAAGGTCTATCTACTAGAGAATAAAGACTCAATTGAAATATCACAAAAAAGAAAGAAAAAATCATTTGAACGAGCATTTGAGATAAATAATGACAAGAGAGGTGTATTACTTTTTCAATTCTATCTTAAAATATTTGTATTTATAAGATATTTTAAGAAAAGAGCTTAAATTTTATCTACTTATTTTTATAAGGTATGATCGAGTCATCTGTATTTATCAGAAGTAATAAATGAGATGCACTTCTGAAGTAATCAATGAAACGAAGAAAGGAAGAAAAGCTTCAACAAGAATGTCTATTCGTGTTACTGTTTTCTTCAACTAGGTAATAATTCAAGAAGATATTAAATGTACAATAAAATGAGAGAGGAAAAGATGTTCCAAGAATAGAATAAAATGTGCAAATACTATTGTGAGTTCTTCATTGAGAAATTAAAAGCATCTTATATAACTATGCTGCAAACCCTTTTACAGGTTGCAAAAATTGTGCAAATGTAGCCCCTAATGTGTTTGCAATTGAAGAGGACTTTGGAAGAGTCAGAGCATATTCAACCAAGGTGGGATCCTGAATTAATTCAATAGGGTATTAACAGTTGGTATCTCTACGTTACACTATTATATATATATATATATATATATATATATATATATATATATATATATATATATATATATATATATATATACTAACACATTTAATTTGATTATGAGAGAAGTACAATGAACCTTACTTCATCTTTGACCATTACCGAGCTTTGCTTCTAAACCCAGATTTCACTTTTATTGCTAGTATCTTTTCAAGATGTTTTTCTGATGGTGATCTTAACTTTCATATAATTAAAGGTGAAAATAATATTTCTAAATGGTTAAAAGAAACCATAAAGTATTGAAGGATGGTTAATATAATTTGTCATGTCTTAATATGCGTACCATTGTTTATAGCAAAGTCCTTTCATTTAGTTGCCCCCTTTTATTATATAACTTAAGAATTTAAGATCAAAATCTTGTGACTTATGTTGGGTTTATTGTATAACTATACAAACACAATCCATTGATATGTTAATTTTACATTTTTATTGATGGTAGATACTTGAGATTTAGAACCTCTGCTATCAAAATAATATTTGCTCAGAGATTGCTGGAACGGATTGAACTTAACATTTGTGTTTTGCCTTAATGAAGTGGACAATTTTCTGCTACTTATAGGAAAAGAAAATCAGAAGCTGATTTTCATAAGTTAAACTTCTCTTAACACACTTGAATTTATTCGAATTTAACAATTATTTAGGCACTGTACAAGATATATCACCTAGAGTTTTTCGATGGTTAGTTAACAATAATCTTCACTCTATTCATGATGATAATGAAATATTCTGCTTTGGGATTTTTACTTTATTCTTTCCATGTCAAGGTTACTTTGAAAGATTAGGAAAGGAGAGTTAGTAGCATAAACAGAGAAGATTTGCATATGAATGTTGTGTAGTGATTGAATCATATGATGTGACGATTGCAGTAGCAGAGGACCTAGAATGGAGCGAGCAGACTTGTTAGACATAAATGGACAAATTTATGCAGCACATGTCAAATTTTATTCAGTTTTAAACCAGTTTTGTTCCTTTCTGCTAAAACACAATTAGTTATGCTGACATTTACCTTATTACAACAAGGAAGAGCATTGAATGTATATTTTGCGGTTGCAAACCATGTCCTAGGATTTCAATCACAAACTATTGTACTTTTCTTTGTAAGTTAAGGATGATGGAAGTGTTCCTGATAAATATGTTATGTAGACCATAAAATAGTGTATGTGTGAATGGTTGGATTAAATACTTTGATTAACTCTATTTTAATGGTTTAAAAAATATTTCAAATATTTTTTTGGCAGTTTTTAATGTGAATATGTGATATATTTTGTTGCGGCTTTTAACTATCAAAAAATGATATATTTGTGGCGGTCCTTAACTGTAAAAAATGATATATTTGTGGCGGTCTTTAACCGTTAAAACATGATTTAATTTGTGGCAGTTTTTAACCGTCAAAACATGATTTAATTTGTGACGGTTTTTAACCGTCAAAATATGATGTATTTTGTAGCGATTTTTAATCGTCAAAATATGATAAAATATAATCAAATTAGAGTACATTTTGTAGCGGTTTTTAACCGCTATTATTTTTTTTTCTTTTCTGACAGCAATATCAACGATTAGAATATTTGTCACAAACAGTTTTTGACATATGTAATTTTGACGGTTATTTTAACCATCGAAAAATTTCATTTGTGACAGTTTTTAACCGCTAAAATTTGTAATTTTGACCGTCACAAATGTTGATATTTTTTGTAGTGTATCCTTCACTTCTTTCTTTGTGTTGAACCTTTGGGCGATAAGTAGCATATCCAAATGATAAATTGAAGTTTCACTATGCAAGGCGTGACCAAATTCTAGGTCGTATACAATTGGTTTGATTGGAAAGCTTACAAAGTGTTGTGCTGGTTGTTGGGTGAGTGAAGTTGATGTGTTTCAATGTTTGGGACGTTTGCTTCATCCCCTTTGTCGTCTTCATGATTGTTAAGGATTTTGTCTTCATCCTAACTAAAAGGACGAATACTTCGTTTGGAAGCCAAACTTGTACATCAACTTTTGTTGGATGTAATGGGAGTTGTCAATTTTGGTCTTTGTTAAAGTTGATGTATGGACTAGTTAGGTAATTGGGTGTATGACTGCATGTTATTTTCCCAATCACCATAGTTTAGTTGGGTTGGTGGATTAAGGTTGAAGATGAGATGATGTGGTGATTCGTGTGACAATAAGTGTGTTTGGAGATTGTATGAGGGTTTATGTTGGCATGGGACATCATAATTAGGTGTTGGTGTAGGTGAGTATTGTGTCAGTTGTGGTTGTGTGGACGAAGTAGCAAATGTTCCAAATATTACATATAACTCAGGTCTAGTTTGGAGTTTAATTTATTCACAGATCCCGAAGAATAACTGAGCATTATTGTCACCGTTGATCTCAATGGTGGAGTAATGACTTAACCTGCTATCGAGTCTGGTTGGGTAGTGGAAGTGGAAAGTGACCACCATTTCTTGTGGATCCATGTTTAGTTTTCTAAGGATGAGTTTTTTCATTCGTTATAGGGAGATAACTTCTTTTAGTGGCAATATTTTTGATCTTGGAGAAGAAAACGTAGATCGTTCAACGGGACTTTTGTTGATTCCACCATTGTAGTGAACAATGATGTATTTTGAATTCATTGTGAGAATGAATACACCATTGTAGTGAACAATGATGTATTTTGATCTCAATGGTGGAGTAATGACTTAACCTGCTATCGAGTCTGGTTGGGTAGTGGAAGTGGAAAGTGACCACCATTTCTTGTGGATCCATGTTTAGTTTTCTAAGGATGAGTTTTTTCATTCGTTATAGGGAGATAACTTCTTTTAGTGGCAATATTTTTGATCTTAGAGAAGAAAACGTAGATCGTTCAGCGGGGCTTTTGTTGATTCCACCATTGTAGTGAAGAATGATGTATTTTGAATTCATTGTGAGAAAATAATTGAAATTGAAAAGGTTGTATAGTAGAAGAAGAAACACTTTGATTAGTGATGAAATAAGACAATTAAATAGAAAAAAAAATTGTATTTATGAATACTACATGTATTTGGTATGACATAGGTGTTGTAACTGTAAAGTGTTTTTAAAATATTTATGAATTACTAAATATTTATGAATTACTACATGTAATTGGAGATTAAGGAGCAGAGTGTGTAGTGTATAACTATAGATAAATAAAATAAAATAAAATAAACATGATCAGCGTGTAATTGGAGATAAATTAAATAAAAAAATAGGACTAATTTGTAATTGAAGATAAATAAAATGAAAAAAAAAGGAATGACTAATATGTAACTGAAGATAAATAACATGAAAAAAAATAAGTAGGACCAGTGTGTATCTGAAGCTAAATAAATAAAAAATAAAATAAGCAAGACTAGTTTAGAACTAAAAATAAAATAAATGAAAAAAATAAGCAGGATGGTAACACTCGAAATGTTGCATTATGCCTAGGCCCTTTGCATCATATCCTTAGAGGTATTTAGACCACTAATTCTTAGTTTTTAAGTCATATTTAGTTTAGACTAAAATGATGCTAGATTTTACTAATTTTCATTAGATTAGCTTCTATTAGTTAGCATAAGACTAATCTAGTTTACCTAACATGCCATTTAATTGTAGTTTTGACAGTATAAATTTTAGATTGTCCCTATAACGTCGTCCCTATAACATCGTCCCTATAACGTGTGTAAAAAAAAGGTCCTATAACATCGTCCCTATAACGTGTGTAAAAAAAAAGTCCAACGTTAAAAATGACCAATGACATTTTTGTAAATTATGGGACTTTTTTAACGTCTGCTTGTTCTAGATCAAGCGTAATTTAACGTCTGCCCCTCGAAACCCCGACTTTATTTAAAAAAGGATGTCAGACCGTTGTTTCCCCAACGTCACTTAACGTCGGAATGCTTGTCCCCCAACGTTAATTAATGTCAGCCCCCTATCCCTGGACGTTAATTTTTAGTTATCTCTGCGCGAAACGTAGAAACCCTACATTGTTCCACTATTTTCGTGATTGTTCCTGCCAACGACTACCATTTCGACCTCCTCCAAGTAATTTTCGAACATTTTTCACCATCAAACTTGTTGGGATTTGATTATGGATTGATTTTAGGCGTTTTGAATAGAATATTTTGCGTTTTCATCCCCATTTGCAGCAATTTCATATCATCTACTCTGTTAAATTAAAATTAACCTATGTATCTACTTAGTTATACTAAAACTAACATATGTTTTATGTTTCCAAAATTTCATTAGAATTGTGAGTAAGCCTAAAGGCCAACAACTTAAAGTATTATATCCAAAGGTTGGAACTCATTCATTTTAAAGTTATTAATTTCTGCATGTCAACTATGACTTTGATATGTGATTATTTTATTTGTAACGTTTAGTGTAACAAGTAAGAATATTCATGGGAATATGGCTATTATGTCATGTCTTGGATAAGAAAAATCATTTGAGCTGCAATTAAAGATGATTGGATAGAGGTAATAATATATATATATATATATATATATATATATATATATATATATATATATGTTTGTGTGTGTGTGTGTGTGTGTGTGTGTGTGTGTGTGTGTGTATATATCTTTCACATATTATAAATCATATAAAATTTTAAAAAATGATATTCATACATAATTGAATTGAATTACTTTTTTAATGGTTCAAGAATTCATCACCTCTACTAGATGACATTATCCACACACTAAGACAGGAGTAGGCAACATGTCTAAGGGAAAGATGAAGTTGATACCACCGAAATTAGAACTCCTTTCAAAATCTTTGTTGGATAATAATTTCATGTTGAAACTTTTAGTTTGATGTTATTTGTATTAGTTTAGAATACTTAAGTGTTATTAGATATAACTCTAAGTCCAAAAATGTGTTGAAAATATTATGAAATTGTTCTGGGAATTTTCTGATTTTTCAGGTGTGGGAATATTGTAAAAACAACTAAACTTTAAAAAAAGAACAACACTTTTTGACATCAACTGGTGCGCTAACAAACGTCAAATAACGTCGGCCATGGCAAGCCTCGATGTTGTTTGACGCTTGGCAGAGCACCACGAGACGTCAAAGAATGTTGTTTTTTGGCACCATTCAGCATAAAAATTGATGTTTACTCCCTTTAACCACGACGTTGGATAATGTCAAACCCTTCTGTCCCCAACGTTAATTGATGTTTGCTCTAGTTTTCGATGTTACTTTGACGTCACCTAGTACGACATTAGTGTTTGGGCATACGTCAAAGATCTAAAATATGAGACTTTAAAAGCCTTTTTTATGTTAGTGAGGATTTGAAAGTAATTTTATGATATGAAAGTGTCCTTAATATGATATGAAAGTGCTAATTGGTGGTTGTGCATCTCATAGGAAAAGTAACCTTGTGTTTGGATGGAGCATTTCAACAATGCTTAGAAATTGAAATGTTTTGTATTTAAATTGCTTGAAATTAAACTCCCATCATTTTGTAAATAACTTGTTTGGATAAAAAAATTAAAATACCTTACATTTCAATTTCTTGTTTAGAAAACAACAATTGAATTTCTTGTGAGATAAAATTTAATTTTAACTATTTATTTTAGGTTTAATTATGTTTTGAGTTCATGATAAATTGGGAAACGAGCTCGACGACCCAGATGGGTAGGGAAAACCAAAAGGTTAGGTCGGCCCGATGATCCAGATAGGCCTAACGACCCATACTGACCGGTCGTGCCCGTCAAGTTTGTCAATTGGCCCGACCCGGTTGGGTCATTGGCCCGACTTGGACCCACTAGGTTGTTAGGCTTGCTCGACCCTCTAGGTCGTTGGACCCATTTGTTTCATTAGGCCTACCCGACCAGTTTGTGTCGTTGGGTCAACCCAACCTGACTAGGTTGTTGGGTTGGTTAGGCACGTCTAAGTCATTGGGCCAATCGGGCACCGTCTACGTTGTCGGGTCGGTTTAGGTTGTCAGGCAAGTCAGACCCGTTTGGGTTGTCGAGCCGGTCGTGCTCGTACGTGGTCATCGGGCTTTCCCGAAATGTCGGGGTCTTCGAGCCCACCCGATACCACTAAGTCGTCCGGCCCACCCGGCACATGTGGATCATCAAGCCCACCCAGTGTGGTTGGGTCATCAGGCACATAGTGACCAATTATAATTTTTTATTCATACTAGTTAATATTTTAGTAACCAATAATTTTTTACTTTGTATATTGGTATCTAAATTAGTCATTATATTGACTAACAACTTTTGGTCACTAAAATTGGTTACTAATGAGGCATTTTCTTGTAGTGATAAAATAATAATAATAAAATATACATGTAATTTCCTTTTATTCAAGCTCACTAAATAAAATAGTATTTACTTTTACTTTCTTTTTATACTTTTCAAATTATAAAATAATGATAAAATAAAAACTAACGTCAAAGAATGCTGTTTTTTGGCACCATTCACTGTAAAAATTGACGTCTACTCCCTTTTACCACGACGTTGGATAACGTCAGACCCTTCTGTCCCCAACGTTAATTGATGTTTGCTCTAGTTTCTGACGTTATTTTGACATCACCCAGTACGACATTAGTGTTTGGGCATACGTCAAAGATCGAAAATATGAGACGTTAAAAGGCTCTTTTATGTTAGTGAGGATTTGAAAGTAATTTTATGATATGAAAATGTCCTTAATATTGACTTGGTGCTAATTGGTGGTTGTGCAGCTTATAGGAAAAGTAACCTTGTGTTTGGATGGAGCATTTCAACAATGCTCACAAATTGAAATGCTTTGTATTTGAATTGCTTGAAATTAAACTCCCATCATTTTCTAGATAACTTGTTTGGATAAAAAAATTAAAATACCTTACATTTCAATTTCTTGTTTAGAAAAAAACAATTGAATTTCTTGTGAGATAAAATTTAATTTTAACAATATTTATTTTAGACTTAATTATGTTTTGAGTTCATGATAAATTTGGAAATGGGCTTGACGACCCAGATGGGTCGGGCGATGATCCAGACAGGGTTAGCGGCCCATACCGACCGATTGTGTCCGTCAAGTTCGTCAACTGGCCCAACCCGGTTGGGTCATTGGCCCGACTTGGACCCACTAGGTCATTAGGCTCGCTCGGCCCATCTAGGTCGTTGGACCCGTTTGTTTCATCAAGCTTACCCGACCAGTTTGTGTCGTTCGGTCAGCTCGACCCGGGTAGGTTGTTGGATTGGTCAGGCATGTCTAGGTCGGCGGGCCAGTCGAGCACTGTCTACATTGTCGGGTCGGTTTAGGTCGTTAGGCTAGTCAGACCCGTTTGGGTTGTCGGGCCAATCGTGCTCATACGTAGTCATAGGGCTTTCCCGACACATCGGGGTCTTCGAGCCCGCCCGATACCACTAGGTCGACAGGCCCACTCGGCACATGTGGATCGTCAAGCCCACTCGGTCTGGTTGGGTCATCGGGCACATAGTGACCAATTATAATTTTTTATTCATACTAGTTAATATTTTAGTAACCAATAATTTTTTACTTTGTATATATTGGTATCTAAATTAGTCATTATACTGACCAACAATATTTGGTCTCTAAAATTGGTTACTAATGAGACATTTTCTTGTAGTGATAAAATAATAATAAAATATACATGTAATTTTCTTTTATTCAAGCTCAATAAATAAAATAGTATTTACTTTTACTTTATTTTTATACTTTTCAAATTATAAAATAATGATAAAATAAAAACTAAAGCAAGAACTTTAAATAAATAACTATATATGAATTAGAATGTTATAAACAAATATAATAACAAAAATATAAATTAATACCAATGATCCATAGATAACTGGAGATGGAGTGAAATAAATAAACAAGATCGGTAAGTAATTGGAAATAAATTAAATTAAATAAATAAACATGACCAGTGCATAATTAGAAATAGATTAAATGAAATAAATAAACACGAACATTGCGTAACTGCGGATAAATTCAATGAAATAAATAAATAGGACCAATGTGTGACGAGAAAAAAATTATTACTTTTGAACTATTATTTATTTATTTTTTTATATTATTTCCTATATTATACTAAAAAAATTTGAAACATAATTTTACAATAACATATCACATAATTAAAATATTCACATAAACATATATTTAAAATATTGTATGCATCTTATATCCACACCATTTAGTACATCTTATATTTCCTATATTAGAAGAGGAAGAAGTGTTATTTATTTACAGTTTCCCCTTCATATACTGGCTTTCAAATAGGTGGAGGGAAAATGTTATGGATAGAGTTCACTTGGACTGTTGGGGGTAAATAGAAGGTAACTCCGATTTTTCCTTCGATGACAATCGACGTGTTTGGAGCAGAGAGGAAAGTAATAACATAGTTTCCAGTTTCCTAAAATGTCACAGAATTATTCACTACATTGGTTTGCCATGCATTCCCTAGGAAAACAATTACAATGTCGGCGAAGAAGGGATCAGACATGTTGGGAGCAACCATCTATGATAAGGTTATAAAATTTTGTTTTTCACACACAATTATAAAATAGGGAAGTGAGACAAATATCACATAAAAAAATATACAACATATCATAATAAGACAAAATAAAATAAAAATTCTCCCAAATCCATAAAACTGAATTTTATCATACTTTATAAAGATATTGATTAATTTTGTAGTGACTAGTCAGGATAAATCAGCTCATGGCCAACAAAGTAACTCAAGAACATCTCATCTTGAGTAATACTAACTCGTTTAAATCCCCAAGGTCATACCTCCAACTACAATAATCAATCTTTATTTATCATAAATTTTATTTCAATATTAAACCATATAATTATATAAATAAATAGATAGGATCAATGAATAATAAAAATAAATAAAAAGGACCGGCACGTAACTAGAGACAAATATAAATATGTAAATGAGAGTAAATATAAACTGAATAGATAGGACCAATGCACAACTAGAGATGAATATAAATAAATAAATAGGAACAGAAACTAAATATAAATTAGAATAAGGCAAGAGACAGCTCACTTAAGGTAAATATAGAGATAAAAATAATTATGAACAGATAAAAAATAATCAAAGTAAAGAGATAAAATGATAGATGTCTCCTCCCCTTACCTTAGTTATTGTGAAAGATATATCCCAAAAATTTGTAGTTACTCTGTGAACGTTTTAGCCTTCTTCTTCTTTTTTTCTTCACTATCAATTTCACACTCACAAACTCCTTTTTTTTTTTTATCTTATTGTCTCTATTTGCTTTTCACATTCACCACCGCTATTTATACTACATGTATAATCATTACATTCAGTTCGCTTAATTAGAAAACACAGTACATTTTTTTCTTCTTTCAATTTCTCTGATTAGTTTCGTTCTTATGGATTAAGCTCTCCTATTTTCTTTTCTTTTTTAACCTATATTGTATTAAATCTCAAATACAATTTTTAACCATTTTATCTCATGCAATTACGTGGAGTAGAGAATTGTGGTGAGGATTTTTCTTTTTTTTTTTCATTGCATATCAATATATGAGTTTACTTAT
>Ga0214544_1004728_pt1 | contig 27093 bp, 22 predicted proteins | sample CNSS3metaG_FD_160074 | JGI IMG/M metagenome (GOLD analysis project Ga0214544, IMG submission 160074) | Root nodule microbial communities from cowpea collected in UCLA plant growth center, Los Angeles, California, USA - CNSS3 | ecosystem: Host-associated > Plants > Roots > Nodule | place: USA...
TTCTCACTTTTAATTGAGACTGTACTTTGGTTAAAAGTGAGAACGCCAACAAATTAATTGAGACTTTACATTGATTAATTTGTAAATCTATAACAATAATTAATTGAGCAATAATCTTTAGATAACTGATGATGAATCTATTTTGAAAAAGAAATGGAATCAATCTATTTTTTTTACTATTGTTTTTATTTCTTTTTATCTTTTAAACTTTATTTCTATCTTTGTTTATCTTAATCCCTTATATTTTTTTATTTTATTTGACTAACTGATTTGTATAGTTTTATAAGAACTAATTTGTTAAAAATTAATTCCGTGTCCATAGGGAGACGACTTTGGGTTACTTTACCCTTTCTATTTTGTTGACTACTATCTTAACAATACTGAAGTTGTTATAGATAAGTAGTATTAATTTGATCGCTTGACGACAGCGTTATCAAAGGGCCCAACCCATGATGTGGCCAGACATAATTAATAATCTATAAATACGCATGGATCCCACAAATTAAAGGTACGCATTCATTACTTCCCTAATCACCAGATTTGACTTTCCGAGAGATTTCGCTGACTTGAGCTTCAGAGTCCCTTCAGCAGGTAACCCCTCCCGAGTCCAAGCCGACCACTCTGAGATACCCATAAGCAACAAATATCAACCGGGAAGAGGCCTACTGAGGAGATGACGGACCAGGGTAAGGTAATACTTGTGCTTGAAATATCTTGTTTGTTCTCTGTAGGAACACTCGCCCCCTCATAAAACACTCAACCCTCAAACGTTGAGATTACCAAATATTGCAAATACCATCGTAATAACGATCACACCACAAACGAATGCAAGGCGTTACATGATAAAATTGAAAAACTGATATGCGCCGGCCACTTAAAAAGATTCGTTAAACGAGAAGGCCATCCCAATACCAGACCCATCAGCCATCGCGACTCAACCAATACCAGACCTACTGGCACCCACCAACAACATGATGACCACAGAAACAATGTGCAAGCCCACATTGACATCGCCTTAGTAGACCCTCCCCTCTTACGCGACACTTTCAACACGATATCTGACGGATTCGCAGGTGGGGGGTCCACTTCCTCTACCAGGAAGAAATATCTCTGAAGGGTATATTCCGTCAACTATATCTCTCGCTCTCATAGAGGTCGTTGAATGCCGCCAATTACCTTCACTGACGCTAATTTCCAAGGCATGGATCACAAACAGGATGACCCCATGGTAATCAACTTGGAGATAAAAAACTTTGCGGTTAAAAAAGTTGACATTTTGTACTGGGCAACTTATCATAAGTTACAAATACCCATGAAGGCCATGATCCCCTATATGAGCCCATTTATGGATTCTCCGGAGAAAGAGTGTGTAGCAGGTATATCGACCTCCATATCCTTTTCCGCGAAGGTTTGCCAAACCAAAACCATTCCCATCCGCTTCCTTGTCGTTGACACCCACACATCATACAACGTCCTTTTCGGATGACCCTCGCCAAACATACTAGGAGCCATCGTATCCACACCCAACCTCGTCATGAAATTCCAATCTTCATCCGGAGACATCATCACAATTCACGGCGACCAAAGGCTCGCGTGTGAATGCTATATTTCCAGCTTGCAACCCAAAGAACCTGCTCTGGTTACAAACATTGAGCAACATCCCAGCGCTTGCTTGACCCTAGCCAGGGAAGATCTAGACCCCACAATATGCTACGATTCTCACATCAAACTGGTAGAAGATACCCAACCTATGACCATCTCACCAGGAAAAGGCCTTAAACTTGGTGTCGATTTAAGCCATAGTCACCAAGCCCTGATCTAGGCAACCCTCAACGATAATACAGACTTATCCACAAACTCTCAATATACAAAGAAGCCAAGTAAGTCTCCCAGAAGAAAAGAAAGTTAGGAGACGAGCGAAGACTTGCAACAAAACTTCTTAAGGTCGGATTCATCGTTGAGGATGTGTGTTGACTATACTGACCTCAACAAAGCATGTCCAAAGGAAACATATCCCTTACCTAGCATTGACAGGCTAGTAGACGGCACAGCCGATAATCATGTACTCAGTTTCTTGGACGCCTACTCCGGTTACAACCAGATACCCATGACCTTAGATGACATGATTAAAATCGCCTTCATCACTGAAGACTCCAACTACTTTTACAAAGTCATGCCTTTCAGCCTAAAGAATGCAGTTGCCACTTACCAAAGGCTAATGGATAAAGTATTCAGCCACCTGTTCGGCTAGTGTGTCGAAGTATATGTAGATGACATTGTTGTCAAATCTCCCAGCCACCTGCAACACTCAAAGGACTTAGCCGAGGTGTTCACAGCCCTTCGAAAATACAACATGTGGTTAAACCCTAACAATTGTGTCTTCGGCGTCAATAGTGGGAAGTTCTTGGGCTTCATGCTCACACAACGAAGAATTGAAGCCAACTTCGAAAAATGCAAAGCTATCATCGAAATGCGAAGCCGAACAAACATCAAGGAGGTGCAACGATTAGTAGGCCGTCTTACCACCATGTCAAAATTTCTCCCCAAACTAGTCGACAAAACCAGACCCATCATCCATCTCCTCAAGAAATCAACAAAGTTTGCATGGAACGACCAATGCAAGCATGTTTTTCAAAGACCTCAAAACAACCCTAGCATCCCCTCCAATCCTACAAAAGCAAAACATCAACCTCCCACTGATAGTTTACATCACAGCCATGGAAGGAACGGTTAGCGTCACCATCATCCAAGAGTCTGCTAGCACCCAATACCTAGTATACTTTGTTAGTCGATCGCTGCAAGACCCCAAAACCAGATACCAGATGGTCAAGAAGTTGGCCCTATCTTTAGTAAACATAGCAAAACGACTCAGACCCTACTTTCAGAATCACTAAGTCATCGTGAGGACGAACTATCCTATCAAGAGAATCCTCCAAAAACCAGATTTAGTCGGTCGAATGTCTTCATGGGCGGTGGAACTATTCGAATTCAATATCCGTTATGAACCACATGGACCTGCCAAAACTCAAGAAGAATAATGGACTTTTTATGTTGACGAATCTTCTAATCAGAAAGGAGCAGGCACCTACATTGTTCTCGAAGTCCCTACTGTAGCAAACCTTGGTGGCACCCTCCACAACAAACACATGTTTGGTACTCGAATCAACTCACGACTAAGTGTCACCATATGTGCACTACTTGAAAACCGGACACTTACCTGCTAATGCCGACAAAGGGTGGCGCACCAAAGCGGCACGATTCATGCTGATTGGGAACGACCTATACAAACGAGGGTATGGACAACCATTACTCAAGTGTGTTACCAGACAACAAGCTTAGTACGTCATAAAGGAAATTCACGAAGGAATATGACAGTATTATTCAGGCTCGCAGTCCATGACAACTAGAATGCTAAGAGCCAGCTACTATTTGCCAACTATGGAGTTCGATTTCCACAACTTCATCAAGAAGTGTATACTGTGCTAGAAACATGACAATCTTATTCATCAGAAACAGGAGGAGTTACATTTCATACTATCCCCGTGGCCTTTTGCAAAGTTGGGAATGGACATCTTAAGACCGTTCACTCCTGGTAAATGGCAAGTTAAATTCCTCATCGTAAGGGTGAATTACTTCACAAAATGGTTTGAAGCCAAACCACTCGCCACCATTGCAGCGCAACAAGTCCAATAGTTAGTTTGGAAAGACATCGTATGCAGATACGGGGTGCCGCACACCATCATAACGGACAACGGATGACAATTTATAGATAATGTGTTCATGAAATTCTTCACGGGTTTAGGAATCAAACACATAACAAGCTCTGTGGAACATCCACAAACTAACAAACAGGCAGAATCTACCAACAAGGTCATTCTAATAGAACTTCGAAAAAGATTAGACGGAGCGAAGGGGGAATGGCAAAAAGATTATAATTCAGATTAAAATTTAAATATACTTCAATACAATCTAAGTACAATCCAAAATGATGTTAAACTCCAATATAAACCAAATATAAAAAACAAATTACTATCTAAGATCAAAGAATTCTTTATCCCCATCCATTTGGAGTTGAAGTTAGATTTCCATTTGCCAACCCACTAATGTGTTTGGTTAGAAAACAGTCCAACATTGCAAAGGCCCAACATAATGTGTGTGATCAAACACTGTGGTGAGCCAAGTTCTTGGTGGGCTAGGTCAAAAACTGACCCGTACTGACATTTGTAAAAAAATTTCAACCCAATCCGACCCAAACCCGTGGTGGGCCGGCTTGGCCCATGGGTTCTGACCCACTTTGACGGCTCTACATGTGGGCCTAGACGCACGCCTCAGTCAGCCACCAACGAATCCCCCTTCAGCCTAGTTTACAGAACTGATGCTATGTTACCAGTCGAGATCAGAGAACCATCCTTGAGAAGGCAAACGTATGATGAAAACATGAACCAACACAACTTTTGTGCCGTCCTCGAATTACTAGCGGAACTCCGAGATAAAGTGCAAATAAAAAACATGGCGGCCAAACAAAGAGCGACACGAAAATACAATTTAAAACTTCACCCACGGACATTCACTAAAGGGGACTTACTATGGAGAATGGCCAGCATCGCCAAACTGAAAGATGGAAAGTTCTCAGCCAACTAGGAAGGACCCTTCTGGATCCATGAAGACACAGAAGGAGGTGCTTACAAGTTATAACAATTATCAAGAGATGAGATACAGAACACGTGGATTGTGTCTCACTTCAAATTTTACTTTAGTTAAACTTGCCAATGTAATCATGACAAACAACTTGTAACCCTGGGTGTACTCTTCTTCCTCACCTGACATTTTTTCTCTAAGGAATGTTTTGGCCGAGGAGTTTTAACGTGGCACCCCAACGTTATCATTAAAAACAAGGGTTCATTACAGATTCATTTGCCAATCATAATTTTCTTAAGTTCCGCACCACTTGCCAAAGTAAGCGGCCTGGGTCAAACACTCACTCTCAATGAATAAATTTCTTAAGTTCCCCACCACTCACCAAATTAAGCGGCTTGGGTCAAACACTCACTCTTAGTGAATAATTTTCTTAAGTTCCTCACCATTTACCGAAGTAAGCGGCTTGAGTCGAACAGTCACTCTCAATGAATAATTTTCTTAAGTTCCCCACCACTTACCAAAGTAAGCGGCTTGGGTCGAACACTCACTTTGAATAATTTCTTAACTTCCGCACCACTTACCAGAGTAAGCAGCCTAGGTCGAACACTCACTTTCAAGGAATATTTTTCTTAAGTTCCCCACCACTTACCAAAGTAAGCGGCCTGGGTCGAACACCGACTCTCAATGAATAAATTTCGTAAGTTCCTCACCATTCACCAAAGTAAGCGGCTTGGGTCAAACACTCACTCTCATTGAATAATTTTCTTAAGTTCCCCACCACTTACCAAAGTAAGCGACCTGGGTCAAACACTCACTCTCAATGAATAATTTTCTTAAGTTCCCCACCACTTACCAAAGTAAGCGGCTTGGGTCCAACACTCGCTCTAAATAATTTCTTAAGTTCCCCACCACTTACCAAAGTAAGCGACCTAGGTTGAACACTCACTCTCAAGAAATAATTTTCTTAAGTTCCCCACCACTTACCAAAGTAAGCAGTCTGGGTCAAACATTCACTCTTAATGAATAATTTTCTTAAGTTCCCCACCACTTACAAAAGTAAGCGGCCCGTGTCGACCACTCACTCTCTAAATAATTTTCTTAAGTTCCCCACCACTTACCAAAGTAAGCGGCCTGGTCTCAATAATAATTTTCTTAAGCCCTTCACCACCTGCCAAAGTAAGCGGCCAGGGTTGACTTCATTACATAATCACATCCAACAAAATGAGCAATCAATAAATCGTAAGTGCTCCACATATGATTAAAGTAAAGCAACATGATAGACGTAACAAAGCAACCATCGAATTATAATATCAAGGACGAATAAAGTGTTGTTCAAAAGAAAAATAAATGTGCAAATTATTATAGACTTGTACTGAATAAAAATAAAAATATAAACATGATCCATCTAGTAGGATCAACATCCACTTCCACCACCTCGTCCCTATCACCTACATGATTCACATCATCAGTATCGACCACCTTCTCAACCTCCTCTTTTGGACTTGAGTCCAATTTATTCACCAGACAATCGTCCACCACGTCCTTATTAACATCATATTTGGAATCAGACACATCCACTTCCATGCAAAAAAGGGCCGTTTGCGGTAAAACCTTATGGAAGCCGTTTATATGCTCTTGAATGATGTGGCCCTTTAAATCGTCAAGCTCACTCTCAAGCCCATAATTATTTTCTTTCAACTAATCATAATTTATCTTCATATCATAAATTTTTTCGTTGAGCTTTCTCTCGGAGTCCAGACACCTAACCTTCCACGAGCCTAACCGCTTCCTCTCCACCAGCCACTCTTCCCGCTCCTTTTCCCAAGCCGCTTTCTTTTCGGCATGCTTGGCGGCCTGCACCTTCAACTCCTCCTGAAGCTCGTCCACCTTGGCTCGTCCACCTTCCTTTATCTCCCTCTACAGAAGAGTGCCTACCTTGCGACCCAAAATTAGGGCCTTGCTATTGAATTCCAGCATGGCTTTTATCATTGAATTCGGCTCCATATTGTCTATGGAGGAAACCAAGGATTTAGTCGAGGAGATTTCGATGTCCCGGTGCACAGTCGTCTCTAGTAACTCGATAAGGAAGCTTCAGGTTTCTTTGCCCAGAAGTGGATCCTGACCCCAATAAGGTGGCCCTAGCTTGCCTAGAAATTTTGTACTTCCATCTTCATTATAAAAAAGAGAAGGACTTGGCTCCTTTACTACCACTTTGAAAAACCCGTCTTTGAAATGCTTGAAAGACTAGGAGAAGGCATCCAACTTGCTTATCCCTGGATAACTTATTAATGACAGCCAGGTGATTGGACTCTTCGGCCAAGTATCATAAAAATATAGGAAACATCGCGGGGAAGGCTGGAGGTATAGAGATCGACAAACACCTAGAATGCTTGAAGATAACCCTAGCTATTAGGATGCCGCTGGGTAGGGGCGACATTCAGTAAGCGAAGTACCCCCATCGTGAAGTCGTCGAATGACACCCACATATATAATTGGGAGAAGTGGCACATGTAGATGTCAAAGAATCCTTCCTTGGCCCCCTCCTGGCCATGACAAACACAATCAAAGACGCTCACTCTCTCCAAAGATACTATGTTTCGCTGAGTACCCCTCTCGAGGATAGGTACGCAATTCAACCATGCGTTTAGTATGCAAGACCATCTAAAGAGTGAATACTAGGTTTGCATGTTAGTGACTACCCATTCATACCTGTCTTTTACCGACAAATTGTTCTCGGTTATCTCCTTTGACGGATCCTCTATAGTTTCGAGAGTAACCTCCATTGGAAATCCCCCCTCACTACCCAATTGGCCACTACCCTCATCCCTTGACCTTCCACTCCCACTACCCGAATCAGATGAAGACATGCTATTGCTATCGCTAGACATACCTTTTTTTAATATAAAAATGGTGACAGAAATAGGAAATATATCGGACAAGACATAAATGCAAATATGGCACTTTGCTCAGATTTAAGCAAATGAAGAAGAATAAAAAAAATAATATTCTTAAGCTCTATTTATAAGAACATCTATGCTTCAATAAATTTTTTCCCGCCTAATCGTTATGAATGCGAAACATCACAAATAAAAGGTGACTACGCAAACCCTTTTGATGAGACCCTTGACAACATACGTCTCTTTAATTACTCCCATCACTTCTAATAAAGTCTTAGCGACGTTCCCACTTCTCAAGACTGAGGGACTATTATACCCCAAGGAATACCAAGAAAGGAGCAATTTTTCTTGCAAAAGCTGCTAGAACAACATATAACCTTCAACGTGACCTAACCCACCAAAGGCTGGGGGACTAATGTACTATACCTAGACGGTCAGAACCGATATGGATGACTACCCGGTCCGAACCACCTACGACTAGTCCTATCATAAAAAGAATAGATGGTTAGTTAACTGCAAAAAATAATGACACATACATAACGGCTAATGCCGCCTACTCCAAAGAATAATACACAAGTAAAAGTTGTCAACTCCAAACTTAGTAAATCACAGTGGGATTTCTAGTGTCATATCATAAACATGGAACTTGGGCTTGGCCTAGGCCAGTCAAAGCCTGAACATTAGCCCCACATAATAAAGAGGGGCCCAGCCCATAAAGAGGGAAAGACATAGTTAATATCTCTATAATCATATGTGGGCCTCAACAATTAAAGGTAGGCTTTAATTAATTCATTAATATGTGATTTGACTTTTGAGAGCCTTATCTGACTTGATCGTCAGAGTCCCTTTCGTAGGTAACCCCTAAGGGTCCAATCCGCCAACACTAAAAGAGGACATATCTAAACCAAGGAGCAACTAGTTCGAGAAGTCAACGATTGGGGTAAGATATAATTTTTGCTCCCTGATACTCTGTTATTGTTTTCGTAGGAACATTCGTCATTTAAATCTCAAGAAAGTTCATTAAGCCAATCTTTGTAAGGTGTGCATGTGTTTTAATGTAATCTGGTAATACAACTAAGTTGGATATATTGATCGGAACATATCTTGAATGATAAAACATGTTATTTGAGTGAGTTTAGTGCTTTTTTCGCATTTTTGCATAATTTTCCAGAATATTAGTTTATTGATTCTATATTTCTATCTATTGATTCATACTGTATGAACAAATTGATTTGCTATTTTTATTTTCACTCGACTGAAGTGTGTGGCCCTACAACAATTCAACTCTAATTTGCTGGTCAATTGAATTCGAATTAAAAGGGATTTTACAAGTTTAAATTGGGCATAATTTTTAGTGCTCAACAAATTCAACCCTCTTTTCTTGGCTAAGAAAGACATTTTAATCTACAATTGGCAGGTTCTTGAAAGGTATTCAAGTGTGATCCTAAATTGGTTTTTTGAAAAATGGTTGAAAGCAAATTTCCTTTTGCAGAAGGTGCTTCTATACATAGGCCACCTATGTTTAGTGGTATAAACTACCAATTTTGGAAAATACATATGAAAATTTTCATTGATTCAATTGACCAAGAAATTTGGAATGCAATTGTGAATGGGCCATTCATCCCTAAACATGTTGTTGATGACAAGCAGGTTGACAAGCCATGGAATCAATGGACAGAGGAGGAAAAGAAGCTTGTGCAATATGACCGTACCACAAAGAATATTCTAATCTCCTCAATGAACATGGTTGATTTTTCTAGAGTCTCTCAACGCGAAAGTGCAAAAGAGATGTGAAATGTACTTGAAGATACACATGAGGGAACAAATGATGTAAAGAGAGTTAGGAAGCATGCTTTGATACAAGAATATGAGCTATTCAAGATGCAACAAAGTGAATTAATTACTGAAGTACAAAAGAGATTCACAAACATTGTCAACTACCTTATAGGCCTGGGAAAATATTTTGACAATGAGGAGCTAAACATCAAAGTGCTAAAGTGTCTTGATAGGAGTTGGAAGCCTAAAGTCATGGCTATCTCAAAATCAAGGGATTTATCCACTATGACTACTATTGCATTCTTTTAGTAAGCTAAGAGAGCATGAGATTGAGATGCATAGGCTAAAAGACCAAGAGTCTAGTAAGAAAAAGGTGAAGAACATAGCCTTGAATACTAGCACCAAAAAGAGTGATGAAACCGAGGAGGAGGTGACTAAATCAAGTGACAACGAGAACTTGAATCTATTGGTTAAAAGGTTTGGAAATTATCTCAAGAGGAAAGGTAACAAAGGTAATCAAAAGAGGTACAATTATGAATGTAGTGATTCAAACAAGACTCTCTTTTTACAATTGTGGAAAGCAAGGACATATAATGTCCAAGCATTAACAAAGAAAAAGAGAAAATTGTAGACAGGAAAAAGGAGAAGAAGCACAAGGAAAGACGTACCTACATAGCTTGGAAAGAAAATGATTATTCAATAAGTAGTTCATCACAAGATGAAAGTGAAGAAGCAAACATATGTCTCATGGCTGGATATGGGTCATCATCATCAAGCCAAGTAATTTCTCTATCATCAAAAGAAAAAAATGATTATAATCAATTGTTGCATGACTTTAAATAATTGCATAGTGAAGCTAACATAATTGTTGTCATAAACAATTGACTGAAAGGATTAAATAGTTGACTAGAAAACATAGTTAATCAACTACAATAAAAAATAACCAATTTAAAAGTTTATTTTGAAAACTTGGACATTATTTACAATAATTCAACCTATTATTATGAAAATTAGCTGATTGCAAAGCCTTGTGAAAATTGCACAGTTTTAAAAAAATCAAGTTATATATCTATTAAAAACTTGTGCAAAATTCACAAGAGGGAAAACAAACTTAGAAGCTGTTCTTTGATTTTGTTCTTACAGGACCAAGTTGTATTTTGCCAAGCCTTCACAATTCCTCTAGTACTCAGTCTTCAACTCAATGCTTCCTTGCTCCAACGAGAATCCGATAACGGCACAGGGGTGCCTACTAAAGACACTCTAATACTTAAGTTAGCACTTGTAATGTCAGAGGTTTTAGAGAATATTTTAATGGGTAATGAATGCAAAGAATAGTGTACTATTTATACCCTTTTGCCTGTGGGTCCCACCTGGAATGGGCTCTTTGGTCCAAAATACCATTTTAGTTGTTCTTTGATCTAGTGAAGATGGGACAAATTACCAAGAAGTCCTTACTAGTTGTAGGCAAGCGTCCTAAAGAGAGGGACGAGTATGGATATTGTATACTCTAGTAAGCGACTTTACAGATCAACTGGGCTGGGTACTGCATACTTTGGGGTATTCAGAGTACCTAGTACCTGATAAGCGACTATGTGGGTAACTAAGATTGGATACTACGTACTAAGTAGGCAACCTTGTGAGTATATGAGGTTAGATACTATGTACTAAGGGAATTTCATAACACATAGTATCTAGTAGGTGGCTTGGTTAGTAGATGAGGTTGGATACTATGTGATGAGGATTATGTTGTTCATTTTAGAAGATTATTGAATATGGTGATGATTGATTAAGAAAAATAAGGAAATTCCCATTGGACATTAAGATAGCAAGGTATCTAGATGTGAAGGTTCCTTTCCAAGGTTCTAGAGAAGAGAAGGATGAATTGATTACAATGAGAAACAAAAGGAAATGCATACAAAGAGCTGAAAAATGAAACCAAATAAGTGAAGAAAAACATAAAATGATAAGCAAGGATAATGGAAGGGATGGAAGGATCATGCCACTACAAGGCTAGGCTAGAAGAAGCCATGACAACCTTGAAGATGAGTGGTGTATGCCACCACTTGCCAAGGCAAGATAAGGCTTGAAAGAAATCAACTCCCTAAGGAGGAATGCTCTCACAAAAAGGTTGAAACACAAATTGTATAAATTCCTTAAATTGTTCAACCCCTCTATAAGTGTTAGAGGTCTCCTTAAATAAAAGAGTCTAGGGGCCTCTTAGCAAAACATCAAAGTAGGAGGATTACGAAATAAATCTAGCATATTCTAGAAGGTAGGCCAACATAGGTGCTTCTAGAAGTCTCTAGAAGTCTTGGTGTCCAAGGCATGTGGGGCGCCCCCTCTTTAAATGCTTATAGAAGTTCTTGCTTCTTCTCTTTCCTCCTCGATGCGCCAAGTATCCTCCCATGTGGTCCTCCCCTTTCTTATTCCTACAAAAGCAAATAAGTGAAATTAGCATGTTGGTTTAAGGTTAAGCTAATCTTGAGTCAACAAGTCAACCCCTAAGTCAAGGTCAACAAGTCAACTAAAAATAGTCAACCAAAACCAACTTCATGAAATTAAGACTAGAGTAATGCAAAATAAAGATAAAGAGGATGATGCCTTCCCTTTTGTCATATTCCTAGTGATCCTCCTAGGGTTGGTATCCGTAGAACTTGATGAGGTGGTCACATCTTCATCATTATGTACTAAGGTAATTTAATAGTACACAATATCTAGTAGGTCGTTGATAACGATGTCGTTGACGCAATGCTACTTATCTATAAATACTCACTAACACAAAAAAGCCTTTTAACGTCCGATATTTTCGACCTTTGATGTCTGCCCAAACATCGATGTCGTACTGGGTGACGTCAAAATAACGTCAGAAAATAGAGCAAACGTCACTTAACATCGAGGCAATAGGGGTTTGACATTATCCAACGTCAGGGCTAAAAGCAGCAGACATCAATTTTCGCACTAAATGGAGCCAAAAAAATAGAGCAGTTTGACGTCTGGTGGGCTTTGACAGACGTTAAATAATGTCGGCCATGGTAAGCTCAAACGTTAAATAACGTTTGTTAGAGCACCACTAGACGTCAAATGGCTCTATTTTTTTTTAATTTGGCTATTTTTACAACGTTTCCACACTTGAAAATCAAAAAATTCCCAGAACAGTTTAATAATAATTTCAGCGAAATTCTTGAGTTATAGTTATATCTAATAACACTTAAGTTTCAACATATATTCTAAACTAATATAAATAACACCAAACTAAAAGTTTCAACATGATATTTTTATACAACAAAGTTTTTGAAAGGAGTTCTAATTCCTATGGTATCAACTTCATCTTTCCAATAGATATGCTGCCCACTCTTGTCTTAGTGTGTGGATAATGTCATCTGGTATGAACATCATTCTTTCCAATAGATATGCTGCCCACGCTAAAAAGTAATACAATTTTATTATGTATGAATATCATTCTTTAAAGTTTGATATGATTTATAACATGTGAAAGATATATATATATATATATATATTATTACCTCTATCCATTAATTTTTAATTGCAGCTCGAATGATTGTTCTTATCTAAAACATGACATAATATCCACATTCCCATGAATCTTCTTGCTTGTTACACTAAACATTACAAATAAAATAAACACATATCAAAGTCAGAAGTTGACATACAAAAATTAATAACTTTAAACTGAATAAGTTCTAACCTTTGGATATAATACTTTAAGTTGTTTGCCTCTTGGCTTACCCACAATTCTAATAAAATTTTGTAAACATAAAACATATGTTAGTTTTTATAACTAAGTAGATACATAGGTTAGGATTAAAGAAACAGTAATACTCACTCTTGTAACATGTTTTTGAAAGCATGTGGAATCTTCCTATGGCATAAACAAAACCATACAACCATGCATTGTCTTGGAATGATGACACATAGTTGCCAATGATACCTACCATCAATCACAAGTACTTAGCAGAAATAATTAATAACACTTCATAAAATATTACTAGCAAAAAAACCTACACATCAAAGTATGGTGCAAAGTAGATCTCTCTATTTGACTCAACCATCCATGTTTGCAAATAAAGTTTGATGTGGTCATGTAAGTTTCCCTAAGGTTGAATGGTTTGAGGTTCAATGAATCCATAGATGGAAGCTCGACCTTGGTCCACAATGAATCCATAAAAAATCTACACATATAAAATAAAAATTAATGCAACAATAATATTACAAAATCAAATACAATTAGTCCAATTTTACAAATAACAATAAATATAATTTTATTTCGTAATTTTACAAATATTATTATAAAAATTCAATTAAAAAAAGAAATACGCCAAAAAACTATAAAAAATAGTCTAAGATAAAAATTATAATTGCAAATAAAAAATACAAGCAATTATATACATAGAATGAAAAAGAGATAACAAACAAAATAATATCAAAACGATGCAAATGGGGATGAAAACACATAATATTCGGTTGAAAATGCCTAAAATCAATCCACAATCAAATCCCAACCAGTTTGGTGGTGAAAAATGTTCGAAACTCACCTAGAGGAGGTTGGAATAATGGTCGCCGACAGGAAGGATCGTGAAACACTGCAAATGGGGATGAAAACAGAAAATATTCAATTCAAAATGCCTAAAATCAATCCACAATCAAATCCCAACAAGTTTGGTGGTGAAAAATGTTCCAAAATTACCTGGAGGAGCTCAAAATGGTGGTCGCCGGCGGAGAAGTTGCGCGAAAAATTGGTGGCGCGACGAAACAGTTAGGGTTTCTGTGTTGGTCAGACATTACTTAACGTCAGTTCAGAGGGGGTCAAACGTTAAATTAAGTCGGGGCAGAGTGGGTCAAACGTTAAATTAAGTCGGGGGAAGAGAGCTCAGACGTTAATTTGCCCATAACGTCGGGGTATTGTGGGTCAGACGTTAAATTATGTCTGTGTCGAAATGGGCAAACGTTAAAAAAGTGAAATAATTTACAAAAATGCCACCGGTCATTTTTAACGTGGGACTTTTTCTGGGCAAACGTTATATGGGTGACGTTATAGGGCTTTTTTGTTTTAGTGACTTCAGTATTATTAAGAAAGTAGTAAACAAAATAGAAAGAGTAAAGTAACCCAAAGTCGTCTCCCAACGAACATGAAATTGCTTTTTAAAATATTTGTTCTTATAAAAACTATACAAAAGAGTTAGTCAAATTAAATAATAAAATATAGGAGGATAAACAAGAAAGAAATAGAGTTGAAAAGATAAAAAAAGATAAAAACAATAGTAAATAAAATAGATTGATTCCACTACTTTTTCAAAATAGATCCATCATCGGTTATCTAAAGATTATTTCTCAATTAATCATTGTTGTAGATTTGCAAATTAATCAAAGTATGTTCTCAATTAATTTGTTGGCATTCTCACTTTTAACCAAAGTACAGTCTGAATTCAAAGTGAGAACTTTTAGATTATCCATAGTAAATTCAATCAAAGTACAGTCTCAATACATATTTACTATACCTAATCATGTCTATTCTTTTATCTCCTCACCAAATAAAAAGCTTAATTAATCAAACTAGAGTCTCGATTAATTTTAGTTAGAGTAAATACCTTCAATCAAAGTAAAGTCTCATTCTTTGGTAAAAACTCATTCAATCACATGAAAGTTTCTAAATAAAATCAAAGTAAAGTCTCAATTAGATTTAAAAGCCCTTGGACTCATATGATCAACATGCATACAGATTTAAAATCATTACTTTTTACGTGATTCAAAGATAAAATACATAGATAAATTAAAAAATCAACAATAATAAAAGGAACAAAGAAATTATTTCATTCTAACCTCAGAATCCAAATGAAATTACAATGGATTGGGCTTTTTTTGTTTCTAAAATCTCTCAAATATCTTCTAAAAATAAGATAAAGATAAATATTTAAAAATATTTGGAGAGATATAGACTATTTGACCAATATAGTTGGTTGATAATATAAATATCTAATATGATAAATTATCACCAACTAATATTTTTATTAATTTTTCAAATCAACACTTTGTAATCTTGTAGACCAAATTTGCTGAAAAATCCAAATATATCTATATTTGCTCTTAAACCCCTTTAGTTTGACCGATCTTTGACTAGATTTGAACATTTGACCATATTTGACCAATTTTGACCATTTTAGTGTCCATTGAGAGACTACCACGTGGTAGAGTGCTCTCTCTCTCTGTAACATCTCGTCAGGATATTACGAATTTAAATAGTAAAATAAAGAAAACATTAATTACTCGTCATTTAATATAACATCATTTCCCAAAAACGCAGGAAATTTAAAACTTTTATTATATCCAATATAATCCACAACCATAATTATAAACCATATTATAATATCCAAAAGTAGAGTAATAAAAGTTTACAATTTATTTCCATAAACATAAAATATATAAACTCCTAAGCTATCCCTGCTCTGTCGCTAAGTTTCACTAGAACCACCTGCAACAACATCATTTGCTCATGTGTATTGCCTACACAATCATCGTCAAGCAGATAAGGTGAGCTTAACAGAATAAACATATAACTATATATTCACTTATATAAAACACTTATATAGAACACAACATTCAAATAAGGGGAAATTTCCTTTCTTTAGTTCCATACCACATGGCCACAACCATTTGAATCGTGGTCTACATTTTTTAGTGATTACCTCAAGATGAATTGCTGCCATACCTATCGGCCACAACCGATTGAGCATGTGCGGGAAACCATTGCTACGAATCATACAATGTAACGCCAGGTGGAGTTCCCAAATACGAACATAGTTTGCAATGTCCCAAGACTACCAAACTCGTCAGCTACTACTGAGGAGGGCAATCTATCTGGACCCATCTGTATTGGCCACAACCAGCACACTCACACCGACAACACTCGCCAACTCGAGCTCAACTCAAGGGTTCCTCGTGTTCATCCACCATCTCGAGCTCAACTCGAGGAATGCTACATGCTTAACCCCTATCCCGAGCTCAACTCAAGGGGTACATTCTGAGCTCAACTCAAGGAACACCAGCAAGCCAACCTTTAAAGTATCCTGAAATCCTTGTAGATCATGCATGCAAAACTAGCAACCAAAGGTTGCCGCAACAAAATCGCGTGGTAGGGGACACGTACTGCCAGGCGCTGCCGCTTCCAGACCGCCTAGCGGGTGACGCGTTCCGCCAGGCGCGTACCGTCTCTAAAAATACCCACACTGCAGACTCTGCTTGGTGGGACCTCCCTCGTCGACAGGCGTAAGCGTTCCATGAGAACACTATTATCCTCGAGTTGTACTGGTTTAGACTTTTCATACATGACTTCAACCATCTTTTATTCTCCTAGGGTTCATTACATCGTTATCAATCCTATTCATCCCAATATAGAATTTCCAAACTTGCCTTTCTTATAACTCACTATCACAATTCACAAAATGCCAAAATTCACACTCTAAATCATACCCACCACTCAAAGCAACTAAAGAACCACCATGTTACTCCGTTTTAGTCCAAAGATATCATCCCAAGTAAAATTACTACCATCTCTCATTGCTGCATCAACCCCAAAGCACTTCCAATTCTCATTTAACAGTATAATTCTAAGTGTTTTACTCCAAAACAGCACAATACTATTTTCTCTTCCTAAATTTCCAACATGATCTATGTTCCTCTAATTATCAATTATTGCAAAATACTTGAAGTTAATCCATCAACCTTGCTGATTATGCCTATAGGAACCTATACCAGCTACTATGTCATTCTACACCTCAACCACAAGCTCCTTATAATTAATTATTGCTCCTCACTTGCATAAGTCATTCCCAAGGCCTACATTCCAATATTTTCTCTACACCTGCATATAATAAAAAAAAATCTACCTTCCCAAAATCGTAGAGCCATCAATATTTTTGCAGCCATGCAAAGAGGGATATATCTACAATAGCGCCTGGCGGTAGTTCCCATGCTGCCAAACGGTGCGTATGAGTTTTGGATTTTCCAAAATTCTCCTCCTTACAATAACTCCCAAATCTCACCATTCAACCTTTGTCCTTAATTAATTGTGAATATTTTAATAATTTAAATGATAACGGAGATATGGCGGGGATATGTACATCCCCATAACCATCCCCATACCCAATTGAAAAAGTCGGGGATTCCCTATATCCATACCAGTCAATGCAGGGATTCCCCACCAAAATGGTGACGGGTTCGGGCAATACCCACGGGGTGGGTTTATTTGCCATCTCTATATGTTAGCAGCAAATCCTCCTCCAACACTTAACACTGACTTTTCCCCGATTAGAATCCACCCAAAAACCCAAAATCATCAATATCGAAAGTTCATCAAAAACCCATAAGTTTGGGTTTGCAGGCTTGTGTCGCCTAGCGGTACATGGCTTTACCGCCAGGCGGTTCCTCAACGGAACCCAAAAAAAACACTAAACTGGCATGTGCCGCTTGGCGGCTATGATTAGCCCGCTAGGTGGTTTCTGGAAATTTTCCAGAAACCCAAAATTCAACATACAGCAGGGAGAAGTCATGCATATTCAAGTCACACATCATACAGTTAATCAAAATTATAACACTAATGTGGTAAAAATCCCCTAACCTGGTTTCCTTTGCTTAAAACTTGAGTAGTCCTTGGTTCTCCCTTGCTTCACCAATGACCTTCCTTGGCTTCTCTCAATTCAGCCTCAATACTCCATTCACACTCTCAATTCCCACTGATTTTCGCACTTCTCTGCCTATCCAACAATGCCAACCACAAAAACCTCTCTCTTTCCCCTTAATTGGCTACTAAATGTTGTCTTAATGTGGATATAATGGTGCAAAACGAAAAATAGCATTAATCTAATGTTAATTACCATTCATTAGTTGTCTCATGAAGGTTTTCCAACCCTCCTTGGCTGCTAGGGTTTCATCTACCCTTTCATATTCAATCCAAAACTTAGCTTAGCAAAAATAAAGTTTAATTTGGGTCTCTAAGGTTTGAACCCCCAACCATGCCAAAGCCAAATCAATGCTAAACCATTCAACCAATTCATATTTCATGGTGACTAATATAATTCAATGATTATATCATTCCTCAATCATGATCAACATATATTTAAAATAAATAACACACAATTGGCATACCTAGGACTTGAACCCAAGTCCTTTCACACAATCAATTACTCTCAACCATTTGAGCTAGTACTTTTTCACGTCGCATCAATCAATATTTAATGCCATAAAGGCTTCCACTACCCGTATTTATTAATTAATTAATTATTTAATTAATTAAATTTCACGGGTCTTACTCTCTTTCTCTCTCTAAACTAGGGTTTCTCTTCTATCATGGTTGGTTGCTGGTGGCAACGTGAGGAGAAAGTGAGTGGGTGCAGTGTTGTTCGCGTTCACTATAATGGCTTAATTCTTCCAACAAGGCTGGCGATTCAGGTGCGTTTTGCTGCAGTGGTCTGGAGGTGATGGTGGCTGCCTAGTTTCAGGTTGAACGCTCCACGTTCATCGAGTGCGAGGGTGCTGATTCCGCTGCTATTGCGAAACAATGGCGATGAGAACGATTTTAGAGTTGTGATGCTCAGCATCAATGGCTGACGGTGGTGGGCTGCATGTTCCACTCGCGTGGAGGGTCTCGCGGTGGTTCCTTTGATGTTCGAACAAGTGTTGCTTCGACGATTTGCAGGCACGAAGGATGATGGCGTTCTGTGTTGGTCAGTGGTTCTGGCATTAAGATGGAGCGATGGAGGTCTGCTGTCGGCGTCAATGGTTGATGGCATGATGGTGCACATTGGTTGACGTCTCAAGAAGGAACACACTGTAGGTGAATCTCGCATTGCACTTTATTCTGCTATGATCAGGTGCAGTGGTTAAGAAAGTAGATTTCGATGACGTTGAGACATTAAGGATGGTGGAGCAATGATGTCCTTATTTTCTCTAACATCATGATGTCTCAAAAATGCAGGTAGCCGGCAGTGATGGTGTTGGTGGGAGAGGAGAAACACCTAGGGTTTCTGTTTGGGGAATGGGAAGAAGATGATGAGGTAACAACCTTCCATTGGTTTTGCTTAGTGTGATAGGATAGTGATGAAGGATCGTCTCGGATTTGGGGTGAAATTCGTCTAGAACGAAAATGGGTATGAACCCTAAAATGAAAAAGGGGGAAATGGAGGATGTCGATTTGGGGAATTTTGCGGAACGGGAGGAAATCACGCCACTTGGAGGAGGTTCCAAGATAAGTGAGGAAGATCCGCCACTTTGAATCGGAGATTCTAAGATAAAGATCGGTGGTTCTGAGGAGAACCTCGAGACTTGAGAGAAAACTCAAATTTTCATATAACTCAAATCTACCTACAAATGTGTCTCACAAGGGCTTATATACTATGGGCCAAAACACCAAAAGGCCCAACACAAGAAAAGGTCTGATAAAGCCCAAACAAAAACATTACAGAAATTATAAAAGAGTTCCTATTCTACGATCTGAAGCTAATCTGAGATCTCTTTGAAGGTCTTGGGCATGATTCCATCAATTGCTCGGAAATCCCTATGACGATCCTGAACCATGCCTCCATCATTGCCTCCAGGTTGGAGAAAATTCGACCTCGAATTTTAGTTCTTTATTGACTACAACCAAACACACAAACATAAGTGCTGAAAGCACACAAAACCAGAATAGTCTAAAGACAGAAATAAAATGCTATAAAGAAATAAAAATGAGCTAGAATCATGGAAGAAGTCAATCTCTTATTATCAAGGTGCTTGGAGATTGTCCTCCAAGATCAAAGATAAACCTGCAGAACACATCAAAGAGTTTCAACACAACTATACTATTCATAGTGAAACACAAGTGAAAACAACCCATAGTAATGATAATAGAAAAAGAGTATCCTTGAAATCCCTTAGGATTTTCAGGACAGGACAAACACACAAGCAGATGATTAAAGTCAGGTTCATGTGTTGCCCATGTTGTTGTTGCCTATGTTGTTGTTGCCTTTTCTATCATCTTTTCCTCACCCCATTGCTTATGCCATTACTCCTTAAGGTATAAGTCTTCCCTAGGCATTAAGACAAAAAGAGAGGGGTTAGTAAGTGTTCCCAATGAAAATGAAAAATCATGGTGGGAATGGGAACAACAATTTAACGCATTATCATCCCCCTTTAAGGATTTCATCTCAACCATGCATGTTAAGGGTGTGAGGAGAGACTCTTTCTCGTGTTTCTCTCTTTGTTCTTCTTCTTCCTTTGCTCTTTGTTCTTTCTCTTCTCGCTCTTGTAGCTCTTGCTCTTTTCTTTCTCTAAGCTCTTTCATCTTTTGTTCTCTTTCTCTCATCTCTAGCTCCTTTCTTTCTCTTTGCTTTTTCTTCTCTTGCTCTCTTAGCTCTTTCTCCTTTCTCTCTTTTAGCTCTTTCTCCTTTCTCTCTTTTAGTTCTTTTTCCTCTTTCAACTCTCTCTTTTGTCTTGCCTTTTCCCACTCCCTTTTTGCTTGTTGCTCTCGTCTGACTTCGAGCTTTTGCCTAACACTCCTCTTCACCTCTTTCAAGTATACAATGTAATCTTGGAGATCTTGAAGATTCATGTACTTTGCGTTCCAATTAGGACATTGATAATTTTCATGTCCATATCCTTCCCACTTGGTGCACCTAATAGCACTTGTTTTGTCGCTTGGCAATGATCCTCTATCTTCATGGTGCTCCCTTCTAAGATTCCTAAGTTTGCTATTCAACCTCATAATTCTAGACACAATGAAGTTGATATGTTCTATCAAGGTCGAACGTGTATGGAACATTTTGGAGTGCTTACAATTTCTAATTCCTGCAGTGAAAGAGAGAAAACAAGAACTAACACAAAACATAGTAAGTGGTTAGCAAAAGTTATCAAATCGGCCTCACCACTCCTTATGTGTTTACACTCAATTCCACTCATGTTTCACTCTCGAAGTTTATTCACTCGCTCTCAAGTTTCCTGTTCAACATCAAAGTGAAAGACGTAACGGATCTAAGCTCAACTCAGGAGGCCAAGGAAAGAAAACTCTAAGACAAAACCAAGGAAATTTGAAAACAAACTACAAAAGCACCAAATTCAAGAAATGGCTAAACCAAAGGGAGTGAATATGTGACAAACTAAGACCCTGACAACGAGAAAAGCACTTTAAAAGACAAGAGTAATCTAAATAATGTATTTAGAATTACTACTGGAAATGTGAAACAAAAATACTTAAGCTAAAGTGTGATGATTAATTCAAACTCCCATAAGCAATACTTTCAACAATTTAGCTCAAGGTACATTGTCCCACAACACAAGAATCCAAGAAAAATCAAACTCAAAGGAATATGATAGACAAAAGACTCAAGCAAAGCAAGGTATTCAAGAAAAATTACTTATGCTAATAAGGAATTTGATCCAGAAATAAGCATAACATGCAACATGTATATCAATCGTAACAACATCTAAAAATCACCTCAATTAGTGGCCTAAACCAACAGTCAAATGTGAAGGAGGTAGCAACACAACAACACTTAGGATTGTTGTCCAGATAAGCAAAAACCATACCCAAAACAGTAGCAAGAACACCTCTAATACGAGTCCAAAAAGGAGGAGTAACGCCCATAAAGCAACATCAGAACTTTGTTGTTTGCAAGCATCCAAAAGTTCTTTGTGTAGTCACTTTTCATGTGGCAATTGAATAAAAGTGGACAAGGCAATTGCAGCACCGAAACAGGACCACCAATCAAGCCTTCAAACTTAATCTGATTCCACCACAAATTTCTGCAACGCTTGGCGAAACATTTGAATGCTGCAGCTTCTAACTCTCGCCGTTTTACTGCACCAAAAGGCCATAACTAGTTGGTGCCACAAAATTGCCACTGCTAGCCTAATTTAATGTACCAAAAAAAAATTTCTTGCATCAAAGAGGAATGCCACCAATTGCAACGTGAATAACACCTCACGTAAGGAAAACTGTTGCACCAAATAAAACCAAGATGTGTTGCTTCCACTAGGATGAAAATCTACAGCTTCTAATTACACCAATAGCCACACACCAAGAGAACAAGACCACGACACCACTTGGCATCTCTATGTACCACGAACGAGCCAAGGATGCAACCACTACTAATGTAACTACTGCAACCTGCACTAATTTTGCACACCATTAAGCCCAATGAGTGAACCACTTTCCCTTTCCTCCTCTGTTTCACATATTTTTTTTTAGGGAGTAATGAATTAGCTGCTGCCATATCAAAAGCTATGCTACTTAAGCGAGGGATGGAGGCTGCTGATTTTGAATGTGTCTTTGCTTGCACCGCTTGACAATTCCTCAAACAACCTTGTTGCATAAATTCACTACACCAGCCATTGTATGAAGAATCTTATTGCACCCATTTGCCAATATTGCCACAGCTTCAACAAACTGATCATGCACAATTACTTTCCCTTTTCTTTGGACCAGCCTGCTTCACCAAGCTGCTTGTTGCACTACCACCAAGTCAGAAACGGTGTTATTGCTGCACCAAATTGTTTCGCTTAAGCCACAAGCTTGATGTCCTGCACTAAAGTGACTAGACCAGCTGCTCCACTATCCAATATATGACCACATCACAAGCTTCCAATTTTTTACATCAAATTTTGCAGTCTGGTTTGCACCACTGGACCAGAAAAGATGCTACTATCCTATTTTCTTACATCACACCTCCTCAACTCACACCATTAGCCTAATTGTTGTCACCATGCTAGAATAATTTCCTTACCGCACCAAAGGAACTAGGAAGTGAGGTTGCCAATTTCATACATAAAAAGGATGGGCTATTGTGATAACTAAAGGCGCCCCTCCAAATTCTACATTGCTGCCACATTCAAAACCAAATTTTGCACTATAAAACCACCACATCTCGTTTAGATTAGATCACACAGATTTAAGAAAATAGCTGGCTCAACCAATTGCAAATTTGTGACTGCACCACTTCAACTCTCAATAGTAACTCTCACACCAAATTACCCAAGGCACCACGACTTTGTTCCAAACAAAATCCTTCACAGCACAATTTTCACAAACACCTGGTATACGTGAACTAAAAGCATATGAAAACCTAAACCCAACTCCAACGCAGCACCCCCACATAAGAAGCTCTCACACTCGTCCAACACACCAATTGCAATTCATCATCCTATCTACGATTCAGAGTCAGCTGCACAAGACTTCCGCTTGCGAATTGTTAGAGTAACAAGGCCACCAAAAATTGTTGCTATGGATAAAAATATCACTTCCAATCAGCGATTCAAATGCCACACAAAGAGTAAACGAATATGAACCACAAGTGATGCTGAACGAAAACAAAACAAAGAACAATGACACCGAAGAACGAACATAAACCACAAACAAACGAGTACACCACGAACAATTTTGGAAGCACACACGAGGAAATCCGAAACAAATTTTAGAAGAACAACTAATCGAGCTTTGATTACCAGATGATGAAGGATCGTCTCGGATTTGGGGTGAAATTCGTCTAGAACGAAAATGGGTATGAACCCTAAAATGAAAAAGGAAGAAATGGAGGATGTCGATTTTGGGAATTTTGCGGAATGGGAGGAAATCACGCCACTTGGAAGAGGTTCCAAGATAAGTGAGGAAGATCCGCCACTTTGAATTGGAGATTCAAAGATAAGGATCTGTGGTTCTGAGGAGAACCTGGAGACTTGAGAGAAAACTCAAATTTTCATATAACTCAAATCTACCTACAAATGTGTCTCACAAGGGCTTATATACTATGGGTCGAAACACCAAAAGGCCCAACACAAGAAAAGGTCTCATAAAGCCCAAACAAAAACATTACAGAAATTATAAAAGAGTTCCTATTCTACGATCTGAAGCTAATCCGAGATCTCTTTGAAGGTCTTGGGCATGATTCCATCAATTTCTCGGAAATCCCTATGACGATCCTGAACCACGCCTCCATCAGATAGTGACATGTGTGACAACACATGGTTGGACATTTCCATCATTGGAGGATTGCCACATGGCAGCTTATAAATGAGGTTGATTGTTAGTGGAAAGAGGTGTGTAGATAGAATATTAAGGGTGCATAATAGGTTTTTGGTGGTCCATTTGGAAAGAAAGGAGTGTATAAGTAATGTATGGGGTGCAAAAGTGATTAAATGTGTTTTGTAACTTCAATCAATTTATTTTTCCACCTTAAATGAGCGCTCATTCTTAACTTCAGCTAAATCCACAAACGTCAAAATATCCAAAAATAATTTATGCAACTAAAAAACACTTTTTAAGACATTTTTATCACACAAGCTCAAATAGTCTAATAATCATAATTGTCAATTAAATCACTCATTAAGCACACAAATTCAATTAAATACCCAAGATTAAACATTAAATGAGGGTAAAAATATGAACTCATCAACGACCTAATGAGTAAATGAGGTTGGATACTATGTAGTAAGGGAATTTCAAAGTACACAGTATCTAATAGTTAGCCTTGTGAGTAGATGAGGCTGGATACTGTATACTAAGGGAATTTCATAGTACACAGTAACCAGTAGACGGCCTAGTGAGTATATAAGGCTGGATATTGTATACTAAGGGAATTTCATAGTACACAGTATCCAATAGGTAGCCTAGTGAATGGATAAGGCTGGATATTGTGTACTAATAGAATTTCATGGTACACAGTATCCAGTAAGTGGCTTAGTGAGTGGATAAGGTTGGATATTGTGTACTAAGAGAATTTCATAGTACATAATATGCAATAAGTGGTCTAGTGAGTGGATAAGGCCAGATAATGTGTACTAAAGGGATATCATAGTACACAATATCTAGTAGGCGACATATTGAGTAGATCGGGTCGGGTATAGTTGGGACATCAGCCTCCCAGTCTTGAGGAGCATGGTGATGTATAGACTATTTGATTGTCTAAAGTTCTACTTTGTTGTGTTTTAGTATGCGCCCATGTAGACATATGATTTTTTGCAAATAAAATTTGTTGCCTTTTGGTCCTATACTTTGTGGGTATACTAGCCTTCCAGTCTTGAGGAGCATGGTGACATATAAACTATTTGTTTGTCAGAAGTGCCGCCACGTTGTGTTTTAGTATGGGGCCATGTAGGCATATGATTTTTGCAAATAAAATTTTTTGCTTGTTGGCCGTGTACCTTATTTTATTGCCTTTTGGCCGTGTTCCTTTTTGGCATTGATGTGACGTGAGGTGATATAAATTTATGTGATTGATGGTTGGATTGTTTGGTGTCAGATCAAGTTGTTCAAGGCGTTTTTTGATGGTTGGGCTTTGGGCTGGATGGACTTTGATTTTGGTATGTGGGAAGTCAAAGAGGTGCGATGTGGTATTATATATATGTGCGTTTAATTTAGGACTTAATCACACTTTCTTGGTTCTCTGATTCTGGAAAAGCTCTCCATATCTCCTAACAACTACTTTGGGTGGATTTGGTGCTAGCTATAATGTCCCTACTAGAAATTACTTAATTAAAATAAATAAACACTAACTGAAAATCAAACGTCACAATTTTATTATTCGTAAACGTGGGAAAATTTGAAAATTATTCATCGTGCTTAAAATTTAGTAAACTGGTGCATAAATGTATTACAAGTTCCAAAACACTGACTACATGAAAGCAAAACAAAATAAAAATCTCTAGCCAAAGGTCCCATGTTATCCCTCTCTCCGTCGCTATGCATCAACAACATCACCTGGAATATCATCTGCTCCCGTGTGACAAGTCACACGATCATCGCCAAACACAAACATAAAGGGTGAGCTCATAATAATTTAACATACAAGTTAATAAAATCAAGATACACCCTACTATTTTCTTCTATTTAGTTCTTAGCCAAGACCTTAATACCCCAAGGTTTGTCAACCTTTAATTCACACACTAATTGACCATGGACTAAGGATATATGATGCTCCCATGAACCTGCCCGCTTATGGTCTTGCCTCTACGAACCTCCCTACTGGCAGTTTTGCCTCTACGAACCTCCTTGTTCGTAGTCCAACTCTACGGACCTCCCCGCTCGTAGTCCATCACACGTGATCCACCAACTACGAAGCTCCCCACTCGCAGCACATCTCAAGTGTGAGCACGAAACATACAAACCTCCCCACTAGTATCCCCACACAATAGTATCTTGATATGAACCTCCCCGCTCATGTCATCACATGTTCACCACCATCCATGAACCTACACGCTCATGGCATAACATCTCTTGATCCAAGTTTCACATCACTGCATGATAATGAAAATAAGAAAATTTCCTAGCTGTAGCACTATCACTTGGCGCTGCCTAAGCGCCACCAGGTAAAAATCCTGTTTATACCGCTTGGCGGGACATACTCGTCGCCATGCGCCAGGGAGTACTCAAGCCCACTGTCTCAAGGTCTATCGCCTGGCGGTTTATACCTCATCGCAAGGCGCCACCTGGTACAAAGACCCCCAATTAGTCCTATCGCCTAGCGGCCCTCCTCGCGCTGCAAGGCACTATATTAGTAGCGTACCAACGACCATTTTAGCTGGTGGAGCTCCAAAGGTGCATGAAGAGCTCCATGGGCAGCGGAAATGGATGAAGGAATGGAGGCAAGTTGGAAGGCACTTGCAAGCAATGGAAGGTGAAAGAGGTGATAGGATTTCCTAATCTATGCTAGCCTAAGGAAGGTGGCTAGAGGTAGAGAGAGGAAATCTCTAGAAAATGGTGACTCTCAAAGGCAATAGAGGGAGGAGTGCTCTCAACTCAAGT
>Ga0214544_1004733_pt1 | contig 27071 bp, 23 predicted proteins | sample CNSS3metaG_FD_160074 | JGI IMG/M metagenome (GOLD analysis project Ga0214544, IMG submission 160074) | Root nodule microbial communities from cowpea collected in UCLA plant growth center, Los Angeles, California, USA - CNSS3 | ecosystem: Host-associated > Plants > Roots > Nodule | place: USA...
TTCTCTAGTTTACTCTAGTCTTCTTCCTTAGGAGTTGGCCTCACCTCTCTTAAGAATCCTTTCACCTACACCAAACCAAACACCTTAAGCTTCTTTCCTTCATGCTTCCGCATCCAACACCATCCATAGAGCCTCCATTCTTCATGCAAGCTTCAATGGAGACAAGAAGAAGCCATCAATATGTAACAAAGTTGTCTATCTTGATTCCATTTTTTTTTGGTGAGAAGTGTAATAAACATTTGATTAAGGTTACACCTAGCTAATATTAATAATATCTCACAATTTTGCTTCTATGGATATACGAACAAAAAAATGTTAATGTCTTAAATGTGTTTTTGTCAGGTATAAACTCAGACTTCGTGTAATTGATGTTACATATTCTACAACCTTTTTTTTTGTATTTGATCGTGATGCAACTACAATATTGAAGAAATCATGCTATGATATTCTAGACTTACAAGAGAAGGTTAACTTTAAAATTGTTCCTGCAAAGACAAATAAGAGATATTAGGGACACAAACAATGCCTTACCTTAATCCTCAACCTCTCGAGTTGGCTCCTTCTCGGTTTGCAAATGTCATCTGATAGTGTACATGGCTTGGACCCTTAAGAGGTTACTTGCGGAGAGGGCTCCGACGATCAAGTCAGCAAAAGGGCTCTCAAAAAGTCAAATCTTGGATTAAGGAATTAATAAAAGCGTACGTCTTAATTGTCAAGGTCCACGTGTATTTATAGAGTCATTAATTGTGGATGCCACCTTTATGGGCTGGGTCAATACTTGGATTTCAAGGTGGGCCTAGGCTTGGCCCAAGCCCTGTGTTAGTGTTTGTTGATACCAGGGGCCTTGTTTGCAATATTCTAAGTTTAGTGTCATCAACCTATTACGCCTTATCCTTTGAAGTAGGCGGTATGGGCCGCTATGTGTTTCTGCTCGATTGGTTATATACTTAGTAATTTTATTTATGGGGTTATGTGTAGGCGATCTTGGCCGTGTGGTTTCCTTGGTCCGCCTAGGTGTAGTACACAAGTCCCCCAGCCTTTGTCGGGAGAGGTGTAGCGTCAAAGGCTTGGAAGTGTATGAGTAGTTGCCTTGGTCTGTCTAGGTGCAGTACACCAGTCCCCCAACCTTTAAGTGTTATTAACAGTGTTAAGGCTAAATCATAAGAAGTGATGGTAGATGAAAGGGTGCCAGATGTTAGAGGTCTAATCAAGGGGATTTGCGCCGCCATTTTAAATGTTGTGACGTTTTGCGTTCGTTGTGACGCTTCATGTGATTGTTGCTTTTAGCGGGAAAAGTTGTAGCGGTTCAGATGCTGGTTATAAATACATTTGTTGATGGAAATTTGTTTACCTTGGTTCATTTACAAGAAATTTGAGAGAAGTTATTTGTGTGCGTGAAATCTGTTTGATAGGTTCTTTGTTTCTGCCGTCATCTTACTATAAAAAAAGGTATGTCTAGTGCTAGTGATAGTGTGTCGTTATCTAGTTCGAGTAGTGGGAGTGAGCATTCTAGGGGAGATGGGAGTAGTCGGTCAGATAGTGGGAGTGGTGGTCAAACGGTCTGTGTGGGGAGGATTCCAATGGAGACAGTTACTGAAATAAGGGAGGACCCACCAGAGGAGTTAGCGGAAAGTAACTGGCCAACAGAGATCGGGTACGAATGGGTGGCTGAAGATGTGCGAACCCAACATTCCTTGTTCAAATGGTCTCGTCTGCTGAAGTCATGGCTCAATTGTATACCTATCCTGGAGAGGAATGTAAGTCGAGACGTGGTGGCTTTGGAGAGGGTAAGCGTTGTTGACTGCGTTTGCCACAGCCAAGAAGGAGCTACAAAGGGATTTTTCTATATGTATATGTGCCACTTTTCATAGTTGTACGTGAGGTTGCCGTTTGATGACTTCACTATGGGGGTGTTGCGTTTACTGAATGTTGCTCCTACCTAACTGCATCCAAACAACTGGGCATATCTTCAAGCTTTTCGGGTGATTTGCCAGTCTCTATATCTACAGCCATCCCCTCAGTCATTTCTATACTTCTATGATACTCGACCCAAGAGTCCAACAACATGGCTGTCGTTAATAAGTAGGCCAGGGATAAGTAGGCTGGATGCATTTACCCAGTCGTTTAAGCATTTCAAAGATGATTTCTTCAAGGTGGTGGTGAAGGAGCCTGGTCGTTCATATTTCTATACTGACGACGGGAATACTAAATTCCCCTTCAATTGGACCGACAACCCTTGGCGGTATAAGGATATGAAGAGGGAGGAGTTGTCAATGGCGGACGAGGAGGTGGTGGATACCCTATTGAAGTTTAATGATAAGATGGCCACTAAGGGCTTAGTTAGTGTTTATAATTCGATACACCCAATTGTTGATATAGAAGGTATCTTTTTGTGTTTTAGATGGTAGGGTGTGTTTGAGTTAACTAATCAGCATTATTGTTATTGTTGTAGGTCATATGGCATAGGTTGGGAAGAAAAACTTGAATCTCTTTCAAGCTCTTCACAAGGAGAAGGCGGCAAAGGCCATTGGCTGCTGGGAATACTGAAGTTCCCAACCTGCAAGATCCCTTGGTGGAAGTTCATGTACACGGGGCGTCCAAGAGGAAAGCAGAGGTGCCCGCTAAGTAGGGCGGGGGTAAGGACATGAAGAGGGTAAGGGTCGTTCTGTTGGGATTGGGATCTTCTACTGGTGTGAAGAAACCTAAGGCTGGACTTATTGAGTTGCCAGAGATGGTTCTCCGACAGATATTGATATTAACTTGTCGGAGTCTTTGGTCAACTCCATTGACAACATGGAGCCGAATGCCATGGTCAAGGCTATGTTAGAGTTCAACACCAAAGCCTTGATTTTGGGACGCAGAGTGGGTAGCCTATATCAGAGAGAACTGAAGGAGGGAAATAGGTCAAAAATGGAAGAGCTGCAGAGTCAAGTTGACAAGCATGCCGAAGAGAAGGCGACTTGGGAGAAGGATAGGGAGGAGTGGTTAGAGGAGAAGAAGAGATTGGGGACTTGGACGGTGCGATGCCTGGAGTCAGAGAAAAAGCTGAAGGGAAGGATCGTGGACCTGGAGGCCGATTATGACGAGTTGAAGGAAAAACATGAAGGTCTTGAGACAGAGTTGGAAGATCCGAAGGGCTGCAGCATCCGGGAGCACATCAATGGTTTCCAAAAGGGATTACGGCAGGCGACCTTCTTTCACAAAGATGTTGATGCTTCCGACGTCAGATTTGATGTCAACAAAGATGTGATTGATGGTCAGCTTGTGAGCGAAGCATAGTCTAGCCCTAAGGAGGAGGCGGGGAAGATGGCGGAGGAGCTGGATGCAAATTCAGATGACGCCGTGGCTGTGGAAGATGTCGAAGAAAGAGCAACTTAGGATTTTTTTAATGCTTTCAATTCGATATTAATCCTAGGTTTGTAATAATCCGTACACTATTTCCTTTCTCGTTAATATGATGAATGTTCTGAGCATATTTGTTGTTGCTTGATACTGATAGCATGTGTTATAGGAGCGCACTTATTGAATGATGTTAGTGCGAATCTGATATGATGTATGCGATATTCGCTTTATAGACCGTTTAATTCGATAAGTAGTATTGTAGTTTGTGGAAAATAATTTGAGTGTTTGTGCACGAACGTTGTAAAATTTATAGTATTCGTCCTAGGTTGCTTACTTTTGGTAAGTGGTAGGGGAACTTAAGGAATTAAATTAGGTAAACAGTGTTCGACCCAGGTCGCTAATTTGTGGTAAGTGGTGGAGAACTTAAGTAATTAAACCAGATAAAGAGTGTTCGACCCAAGCCGCTTACTTGTGCTAAATGGTGGGAAACTTAAGTAATTAAACCAGATAAAGAGTGTTCGACTCAGGCCGCTTACTTGTGGTATGTGGTGGGGAACTTAAGTAATTAAACCAGATAAAGAGTGTTCGACCTAGGCCGCTTACTTGTGGTAAGTGGTGGGGAACTTAAGTAATTAAACCAGATAAGGAGTGGATTATACGATAAAGAACCCGTTATTTTATTCATGAATTTTGAGGTGCCTCGTTAAAAACTCATTGGCCAAAACCCTCCCTAAGGAAAAATGCCAGGTTAGGAAAAAGAGTACACCCAGGATTACAAATGTTCGTTACATTGATCAGTCTAACTAAAATAGAATTTTAGATAAGATACATTCCATGTGTTCGATATCTCTTCTCCTAATAGCTTTTCAAGCTTATAAGCGCCTCCACTTGCATCGTCACGTATCCGGTATGGTCCATCCCAATTGGCGGAGAATTTTTCATCCTTCTTTCTTGTGCTATTGGCCATTATCCAGACTAGGTCACCCTTAAAAAATGATCGTGGGCATAGGTTTGAGTTGTATCTCCTGGCCGCCCTTTGTTTAACCGCTATGTTACGAATTTGTGCTTTGTCTCTTAATTCAGCCAATAGATCTAGGTGGGTATACATATTCTGTTAGTTCTGGTCTGGATCGTAAACTTAATAGCGTAGGGAAGGTTCACCAATTTCAACCAGTATCATTGCTTCCACGCCATAGACTAAGCTGAAGGGGGATTCGTTTGTGGCGGATTGAGGGGTGCATCTATAGGCCCACAATACTTCCAACAAATCTTTCGGCTATCGGCCTTTGGCGCCATCTAACCATTTTTGCAACTCGACTAATATCATTTTGTTGGCGGCTTCAGCTTAGCCATTGGTTTGTGGGTGCTCTATGAACTAGTGATGTGTTTGATTTTGAGGTCGGTGTAAAATTTAACGAGCTCCTTATCTATAAAAAATCAGCCATTTCCAGTTATGATAGTATGCGGTACGCCATATCGGCATATAATGTCTTTCCATACGAACTATTAGACCTACTGTTTGTGATTGTGGCCAATGGCTTAGCTTCTATCCATTTCGTAAAGTAGTCGATACCCACAATGAAGAATTTCACTTGTCCCTTTCCCGGGATGAAGGGTCCAAAGATGTCCATTCCCCATTTCGCAAATGGCCATGGGGAGAGTATGGAATGTAGTTGTTCCTGTTTCTGGTGGATGAGATTACCATGTTTCTAGCATGGTATGCATTTCTTGACAAATGTCTAGCAGTCCGCTTCCATGGTTGGCCAGAAGTAGCCAGCTCTAAGTATTCTGGTGGTCATGGTGCGTGCGCCTGAGTGGTAACCACATATTACTTTGTGTATCTCCGTAAGTATGTATTGGGCTTGTTCCTTTGTAACACATTTGAGCAATGGCTGGTCGTACCCTCGCTTGTATAGTTCATCACCTATCATCGTATACCAGGCTGCTTTGGGCAGCCATCCTTTGTTTGTATTGAGTGGGGGGTTGTCGGTTTTGAGGTATTGGATATATGAGGTTGTCCAGTTATCGATGTGGTCTAGGTTGAGGTAGATGTTTGTTATGGACGGTGCAAATAACGTCTGCTGAAGTAGGGACTTATGCTTTCCTTTGAGCTTAGTGCTTGCCAATTTTGATAGAACATCTGCTTGAACAGTTTCACTCCTTGGGATATGCTGAATACATACTCGGTCAAAGCCAGATTGTATGACGTCACAAACTAGGTGGTAATATTGCAGGAGAGTGGCCTCTTTTATTTGGAATTCTTCGTTAAGGTGGCCTATAGTGAGCTTGGAATCTGTCTTGCATATGAGTGCTTTTACGCCAACTTCGCGTGCAAGAGATAGTCCCGCGAGGATGGCTTCGTATTTGGCTTGATTATTGGAAGTTTTTAAGGCGAAGTGGAGAGATTTTTCAATGAGGATATCGTTGGGGCCTTCTAGGACAATGCTGGCACTTGTGCCTTTTGGATTAGAGGAACCGTCAACATAAAGCGTCCATTAGTCCTCATCAGGGGTGTGTTGGAGGTCGTTGACAAAGTCTAGTAGGAACTGGGATTTTATGGGGCCATGTGGTTCATAATGGATATTGAATTCAGAGAGCTCCACGGCCCAGGATGACATTCGTCCGGCAAGGTCAAGCTTTTGAAGGATTTTCTGGATGGGGTACTCGGTCTTTACAATAATGTAATGGTTTTGGAAGTAGGGGCATAGGCGTCTCGCTGCATGCACCAGGGAGAGTGCTAGTTTTTCGACCATCTGGTATTTAGTCTCCGGATCTTGGAGAGTTCGGCTGACGAAGTACACTAGGTGTTGGATGCCAGCGAATTCTTGGACTAGGGTGGCATTGATTGTGTGATCTGTTGCGGTGATGTATACTAGGAGTGGTTGTTGTACATCCAGTTTGTGGAGGATAGGGATAGGTGGGGATGTGAGGGTGGTTTTGAGATTTCGGAAAACTTTCTCGTAGTCATCGTTCAAAGAGAACTTCGTGGATTTTTTGAGTAGCTAGATAATGGGTTGGGTTTGTTCGGCTAATTTTGGGAGGAATTTGGATATGGCGGTTAGGCGGCCTATCAAGCATTGAACTTCTTTGACATTGTTGGGGCTGCGCATTTTGATGATGGCGGTGCATTTTTAGGGTTAGCTTCAATGCCGCGTTGTGTGAGCATGAAGCCTAAGAATTTTCCATGGTCGACATCGAATATGCATTTTTCAGGGTTAAGTATGAGGTTGTATTGTTGTAGTGCGAAAAATACCGTGGACAAGTCTTGTGCATGTTGCAGGTGGCTACGTGATTTGACAACCATGTCGTCGACGTATACTTCGACACACTTCCATTAAGTGGCTGAACACTTTGTTCATTAATCTTTGGTAGGTAGCGTCCGCGTTTTTTAGGCCAAATGGCATGACCTTGTAAAAATAGTTGGCGTCGTCAATGATGAATGCGGTCTTGTTCATGTCAGTTGCGACCATTGGAATTTGGTTATACCCAAAAACTGAGCACCTTGTTACCGGCTACACCGTCTACTAACCGGTCAATGTTGGGTAAGGGGTAGGCATCTCTGGGCAAACTTTGTTAAGGTCCGTATAATCGACACACATTCGCCATTTTCCATTAGCTTTTTTGACTAGAACAACATTAGAGAGCCAGGTAGTGTAATGGGCTTCCTCGATGAAGTTGGCGTCAAGTAACTTTTCGGCCTCTACTTTTGCTGCCAACCGCCGTTCTTCCCCTAACTTTGGTTTCTTCTACGAGATGTACCTGACTTATTTGTAGATTGATAGTTTATGAACTGCTACTTGAGGGTCAACACCGGGTAAGTCTACGGTTGACCAAGCAAAGAGGTCGGTGTTGGCGATAAGAGTGGGTGCCAGGATATCGCGTTGTTTCTATTGGAGGTCGGCACCCAACTTGAGAGTGCGACCATTAGAGAGTTCTAGACTTACAATATCTTCAATTGGCTCGATTCGTGCGTCACATCCTACTCTAGGGTCCAGGTCATCGCCAGATAAAGCTATGCCAGAGTCGGGTGGTCGTTTAATGTTGTTGGTTTGTAGGATTGATGGTTGAAGGCGTAGGCTTGCTATATAGCATTCTCGTGCGAGCCGTTGGTCATAATGGATAGTAATGATGTCGCCGAATGGGGAGGGGAATTTCATGGAGAGATGCTGCGAGCGGGGAGGTTCATAGTTGGTGGATCACGTGTGTTGGACTACGGGCGGGGAAGTCCGTAGAGTTGGACCACGAGTGGGCAGGTTCGTGGAAGCATTGAAATCCCTAATACCAGCTTGAGTATGTACCTTGTGTAGTGTAGTGTGCTTTTCTTGTTTTCGTTATCATGTTGTGATGTGAGACTTGGATCAGGGGATGTTGTGCCATGAGCGGGTAGGTTCATGGATGGTGGTGAACACGTGATGATATGAGCGAGGAGGTTCATATCCTATTACTCTCGTGTGGGGATATGAGCAAGGTAGGTTTGTATGTTCCGTGCTCACACTTGAGAGATGCGGCGTGCGAGGAGGTACGTAGTTGGTGGATCACATGTGTTGGACTACGGGCGGGTAGGTTCGTAGAGCAGGACTACGAGCAGGGAGGTTCATGAAACAGGACTACGAGTGGGGAGGTTCGTAGAGGCAGGACCACGAGCGGGCAAGTTTGTGTGAGCATCATAAACCCTGAATCCGAGGCTAACTATTTGTGTGTTGTGAAGGTTGAAAAGCCTTGGGGATTAAGGTCTTGGCCAAGAATTAACTAGAATAAACTAGATGGGTGTATCTTGATTTTTATTAACTTTTATGTTAACTGTTTATGAGCTCACCCTTTCTGCTTGTGTTTGGCGATGATCGTGTAATGCGTTACACGAGAGTAGATGATCGTGTTTGGCGATGACCACTAAAACAGTAATTGATGTTGAAAGTGATGAGTTAACCCCTAAAGAATCAACTCATCTTGACAATCTTAGCTTTGAGTTGGCCAACGAAGCAATTGTACTTGTCCTTAAAAGAGATTACCGATCTGTGGTTCCAAAAAAGAAGCAGATCCCATTGAAGATGTTGAATAAAAACATCAAGATTGAGAAGAGACTTTCTCTTATGTGAAACTCCCAATTATGCCGGACTTTTTGTTAGTTTAATGTTGTTTATGTCTATTTTTTAGAAAACATTTACTTTCTTTTAAGTATGTGTACTAATGACCAAAAACTTTTGTTATTTTTATTTTGTTGTTGTTTTTTATTTTGAAAATATTGAAGTTTATTTGTATTTGTTTTTGAACTTTAATATTTGTTGCTCAACTTCTATTTCTACTTTTATTTGTTATTCTTAACTTAATGTTTTCCATTCATAAATTGCTAGTTGAATAAGAAAGAATTGATATTATTTTATGTTGTCAACATCATAATCATGCTAGCTACGTTAAAGAAACAAAGTTCACTTTGAATCATAAACTTCCGTTGCCTGTATGTGTATTATGTTGTAAAAGATTTTAGTATTTTGGGATCTTTATTGGTCTCAAATTGTTAAATGATTATTATAAAACTATTTCAAGGAATTATATATTTTGTTCTTTTATTTGTTATCGGCTAACATTTTAAGCAACACAACCATACATACACATTTATTTCTATTTGTTGGGCCTTTCATAGTAATTTAATCTCTTGCACTTTCGTTTCATTTTAATTAATACATTATTTAATTGTATTTTAGTTTTTACTTATAATTTTAAAATCATTATATTAAAACTCTTTTAAGAAATCATATTTTTTTTGCTGTTTTAATCGTTATTTGTTGGGTTAATAATGTTTATTCATAATATATAATATTGTGAAGAAAGACTATCATATTAGCTACATGTTTTTTTTTTCTTTTTTACTATTTTTCAACTTTTTATATTTTTTTACAATAAACACGACATTAATCATTATGTTGCAATAATAATTCATAATTGTGAAATATTTTTTTTTTTACTTTTTAAGTGTACTGTTACACATACTTGTCGGAAATTACCTATTTAAAATAAAACAAATTAAAGATAATGAAAATAACCTCATTTATTCTCAACACCTTTTCCAAAACGCTGGAAAATTAAATTCCAAAATCATCGCGTCATTAATAAATAAAACTGCAGAGCTTAATTATTACAAAATCCAACGATCCATAAAAGTATTACAAATAAAAAAAATCCATATTAAAACTCGTAAATAGTCCCATGGTTGATCCCCCCCGTCTCTACGCATCCTCACGCTCACCTGCATCAACCTCTGCTCCCATGTAACAAGTTACATGATCATCGCCAAACACACACATATAGGGTGAGTTCATTTAAATAGACAATTAAAATATGAGAATAATTAAAACATCTCAAACTTTCAACATGTGTTAGCATTTTCCCTTGTCCTTAGTCCCTCAACTTTCAACCCTTGATTTAGACGTCTATTATTCTTCACCCTTTAGGTGAGGCCAATGATCGATCTTTGCCGTACGAGTGTCTACTCGCCCCTCCGACTACAGGCCACCACCTAATAGTCCACATGTAGGAATATCTTCGCCACAGCCTCTCACCGTGACACTAAGTGGAGTTCCCAAATATGAGCATAAGTCCGTAGTTGTTCCCAGACTACCAGATCTCTATCAGATGCACTGAAGAGGGCAATCATCCGAAACCTCGTCGTACAAGTCACGATCTTGCACACTTCACTCGACTTCCTAAACCACCAGGCTATAACCTAGAGTCGCCATGTCTTATCCCAATACAAGATACACTCGTAACTGGGCCCCCAACCAAAGCATCACATAAAAAACATCACCTAAAGTTGTGTAGAAATCCCCCTCGCGCACTACCTCTGCACCAAAACTGCCTGGCACGCCTCTCGTGTCGCTAGGCGGAACCTGGTCTAGACCACCTGGCAGGCATCTCACACTGCCAAGCGCCAAACAGAAGCCTCATTGCTCTGTCACCGCTTGGCGGACTCCACCCTGCCGCTAGGTGCCTCGTGTAGGCAGTGACCACTACCACTATTTTGGAAGTCTATCACCTGGAGGCTCACCTCGCACCGCTAGGCACCATACCAGTAACACAATGCTATTGGTTTTTGGCATTTTCCTCAGGTCTTAAGAGACCCCAAGCATACAATGCGTCATTCTCATATCAATCATAGTATTTTAGACTTAATATTATAACCAAAAACTCAATTTATAGAAATAACTCATGCCCAATTCAAGTATTATCATGTCTTAACATGCTTTACTTTATTCACTACTGGAACAAGCCACAAAATTATCAATATCATACCCACCATTTGCCACAACACAATTATACAGTTTACAGTACCATACCCAAATTACAACTACACACCCAAATCGGGCCAATTCAATTTTATCATGCACACATTCTCTTCATCATTTATTACCTTAAACCTACCACATACACTCAATATACTCCAAGTCCTATAATCTTACAGTCTAATATTCATATAACTCATGTCACCATGATTTGAACTATATTGCACTTATACTTGAATAACACAACTACCACTGCAACAACCAATATATAGGAAACACCCAATCCATTCATCTCACACATTTTAATCTCATAATTATTACTAAATGACATACATACTAAATTCTAGTCTATCATATACCACAATACATTTAATGACCACCCAATTAAATGCCCCCACGATAGGAACACAGACCAATCAAACTTTTCGCTGTACTGATTGGTCGCCTGGGGGTAGCCTCAGTGCCGGCAGGCGGTGCGTGATGGATTCTGCCCAGGTTTATCTGCACCAGTCGTGACCCCTAGCCCCCTTCCTAATTGTATTACCAACATTTGTTCTAGCATAGTTTCGCATACACACATCATGCAGGGTTCATACTTTATCCATTTTTACATCTTTTCACTAACGACAGTACACCAATCATAGACAAAGATCACGCTTATTCATTTTCAAACCCAACATGAACCCTAATTTCTCAATTTCCTTCAACATTCTTACATTCAACATATAAGTATTATCTGCAGTCGAACACATCCATAAAATTCATATTCAAGCATAAAGATCATCACGACTACATCACGGATAACACAAAAAATCAAAAGCAACCAAAACTGGGCATCCCAGTTTGCGTCTCTTGGCGGATCATTCTCTGCCGCCAGTAGAGCTATCAAAACGAGTAACCCGGCCTGACCCGGCTCAACCCACCATGGGTTGATGATTTAGTGAGTCAACCCAACCCGACTCAATTTTTAGCAAGCGAAAAAAATTCGAACCCAGCCCAGCCCACCACGGGTTGACAAGTTAAACGGATTGGCTCATGGGTTCACTTAATTAAAAAAATACATTTTATTTATTTTTTTTCAGTCAAAACTAAATTATAATTCTAATTAAAATCTAAATAAACTTTAATACAATCCAAATATAAACCAAATTAGAAAAAATACAAATTATTTATGTGTTAGCGAAAAAAAACCTAACATGACCCAAATGTAAATCCCAACTTAACAAAAAACACTTGTGTGACATTTTTCTCTGCGGGTTGGTGAGCCAACCCAGCTCACCATGGGTTCAACCCGAATGAGTCAGGTTCTAAATGAGCCGGGTCAAAAATCATCCTGTATTGAAATTTGTAAAAAGATTTCAACCCAACCCAGCTCGAACCCGTGGTGAGCCGGGTTGGCTCGCGAGTTCCAACCCATTTTGACAACTCTAGCCGCCAGGCGGTTCATGAAGAAAACCTAGAAACCAGTGTTTGGAGCTTGTGTCGTCAGGCGGGTCATGCATGACCGCCAGGCGGTTTCTGGAAAATTGCTAGAAACCCAAGCAAAACGCGTCTCAAATATAAAATTGGCATTCCCACACATTCAAGCATATCACGAATACATACAATTATCATTAAAACATCAATAAGAACTCCCCTAACCTGGATTCCTTGCTTAATTTGATAGTTCTTCTAGTTACTCCTTGATCACCACTAGCCTTTGTCAAACTTCTCCAATTCCACTCCTTCTCTCACTCACCACTCAGTTTGTTAGCCTTAATTTTCCTCTCCTCACAGCACATATCAACTCTAGGCTCTCCAAACCCCTTCTCTCCCCTTATTTAGTCTCTTAATCATGCCTTAATTAGGGTTAATGGTAGAAAAACGAAAATTCATTAAAAAAAAGAATTTAAGGCTATTGATTATTAAAGCATAGTTTCTAGCCCTTCCTAGTCGCCTCCTAGGGTTTCTGCGTCTCCTCACATCCATGCCAAAATGGGTTTTAACAAAAAGAAGTTATGTTGTTCAAGCCAAGGTTTAAGCCCACTACCACCCAATTACATTTCAAGTGCACAACCAACTCATCTTTCATGATAATATTTATACATCTAAAAATATATACTTACTTATCACGCCCAAAACACATCATTAGAAAATAATAAAATTAAATAACACTCAATTGGCATACTTAAGACTTGAACCCAAGTCCTCTCACATAATAAAATACTCTCAACCAATTGAGTTAGTACGTTTCTACATTATAATGGTTAGCATTAATTGTCATAAAGGTTTCCACCACCTGCAATTTATTAAATAATTATTTATTTAATTATTTAAATTCCTCGGATCTTACAAATAATTTCTATTCACAATTGATAACATTCTATAACAACTTCACTATTGTTAAGAAAGTAGTCAACAAAATAGAAAGGAGAAAGTAACCCTAAGTCGTCTTTCAATGAACACAAAATTGATTTCTAACAAATTAGTTCTTATAAAAACTATACAATAGAGTTAGTTAAATAAAATAAGTAATAAAGAAATAAAATTGGTGAAAGATAAATGATACAAAAACAATGATAAAGAACAATATATTGATTCCACTATTTTTTCAAAATAGATTCATCATCGGTATCTAAAGATTATTGCTCAATTAATTATTGTTGTAGATTTGCAAATTAAGCGATGTAAATTCTCAATTAATTTATTGGCGTTCTCACTATTAAGCAGAGTAAATTCTCAATCAAAAGCAAGAACTTTGTAGATTAATCATAGTAAATTTAACCAAAGTACATTCTCAATTAAATATTACTATCCTTAATCATGTCCATTCTTTTACCTCTAAAATCAAGCAAAAAGCTAATTAACCAAACTATATTCTTGATTAATTCTAGTTAAAGTTTTCACCTATAATTAAAGTACATTCTCAATCATTGGCAAAAACCCATTCAATCACATAAAAGTTTCTAAATTTAATCAAAGTACATTCTTAATTAAAATTAAAAATCCTTGAACTCATATGATTGATATGCATATAGATTAAAACATCTCACTAATTTGCTATGATGTAAAAACCATTACTTTTCACGTGATTCAAAGATAAAAGACATAGATGAATTAAAACATCAACAATAATAAAAAGAACAAAGAAATTATTTCATTTTAACCTCAAAATCCATAACGAAATTACAATGGATTCAACCCAAGAAGCTTCTCTTTTATGCTTCCCTTGGTCTCTTTATACAGGCCTTGATTGAACTTGAATCTTATATTTTCTATTATTGAAATCTTTTATCTTTTGATATAATATCTCTCAAATCATTAACAAATTTTATTAGTTTCTAAAATATTTTGAAGATTTCCTTTGTTGATAGTTTGAGATATATCAAAGATAATTAATAAAAAATCTTTAATTAATTATTTAGCAACTTAATTTCTGTCAAATTTCAATTATGCCCCTCTTGTAATCTCCTCTAATTATCTTCTAAATAATACAATATCTTCAAGATATATTTGTTTGTTGTGGAGATCTAAAAAGATTCAATAACATCTTGCCATATTTAAAAAAAAATTGATAATTATTATCTTTTGATATTTTATGATATAATTAAATAAGATAATTATTTAAAAATATCAAATAAAATATCTAAAGATATATTTTCCCAAATGATCTTTTATTATAAATATTTATGAATTATCAAAGCCCTTCTTCTGGAAAAACATAGAAAAAATCGCAAGGTCCAATTTTTGTTTGCCCGTTCCCTCTTCTTGGCTTAGTCAAACTTTTTCACTTTTTCAAGCTTTTTTTGTCGTCTTCATGAAATGATTGGCTTGTATTTTTGTGATTTTGATAATTTCCTATTCTTGGATTTATATTTAAGGTGTCATGAAGCTTTAATCAAATTATTTTCACACGTTCATGAGGTCAACTTAATTGCAACTGCAGTAACACACCTCAAAATATCCCAAAAAAAACATTTATGCAACTAAAAAGTTATTTTTAACATGTTTTTGTATCTCATGCTCAATAAACCTAATTATAGGAAATCCAAATTAAATCAATCTTTTAAGAACCAAAATCCAATAAAAAAAATCCAAAATTAAATATTAAATGATGACATAAGTATGAACTCATCAACAATATATCATTTTTGTCGACAATAACTATCATACCACCTATATGGCTTCTTTTCTTAATGTTTTTTATAATTTAATTTAATGTTGTGAACTTTTATTTTTTTTTATAATAAATACATACTATATTTTTGTTTGTCTTTTTTTCTTTTGGTTAGATTTTTAGATACAAAAATTAAAGAAGTTTGAAAATTTTTTGGATACTGAAAATAGAATGAGATACAAGACTAGGATGGCATTTTAAGCAATCAAGCAATACACGCACATTCATTTCAATTCGTTGGGCCAGACATAGTAATTTAATCTCTTGCATTTTGATTTTATTTTAATTATTCCGTTATTTAATTGTATTTTATTTCTTACTTATAATTTTTAAATACATGGGCTTTCAATTATGTGATAATTGGAATTAACTTTTGTCCACTTAACTGGTAACGTTTGAAATAACATTTATCATTATTGTTATCATTTTTTAAATTCATTATTTTTTTCCTTATTTATTTGTATAATTATTTTGTATAAATTTTTAAAGAGAACAAATAAAACACATATTGACTTTTTTTGAAAGTCGATTTTTTTTGGAAATGATGTACTTAAAAAACTTTTATGTGTCTTAAAAAAATTACGTCTTTTTAATTCAAATTTAATAAAACCTTGCTATTTCTTTTAAATATATCTTTATTAAAATATAATAAAACCTTTTTTTTATGTTCTAATTATATTGTTGAAGACCCAGTTACATTGTTCAGAACCCAATAATTATTATTTAGCTTCAGTACCAAACATTCTTTGTTTCTATAACTATTGTATCACCCGTTATTTATCATCCTTGAGCCAAACATTCTAAAACAGAAGAGTCACTCCACAACAACTTCATCCATGGATAACCCTGTAAATGTCGTTGCCAGAAGAACTTTAGGGAAGTTTAGTACCATTCATCTCCTTCATCATGTATGTGTAATAATTTTTGTAAATGTTTTTTAAAATATTTTTTTGTCTGTTCAGTACTCTTTTGTACCATTTGAACCATTTTTACACGATTCTTCCATGACGATAGTGAATGTTTCTTTTCTGGGCTAATGACTTTACCATCAACTTTTTGTGAAATCTCCTTTTTCAGTCATCTTTATTCTCCACTTTTTATATTTTGTTGTGCCATGTTTCAAAAACATTTTCAGTCATATTGGTTTGAAAATTTTATAGAAATATGTGTCTTTGTGCCTTCATTTGTCTTTATGTATTATAAAAGTTAACTCTTTGTGCAATCATCGGTGCATGCTTATTTATGGAAATCTTCGTCTTTATCTTTTTATTATAAAAATGATAACTTTGTTAGATCAACAGTGCATTTTTTTCTTTCTTTCTTTATGGAAATCTTACTTTTTTTTCTATCTATTCTAAAAATCTAAATTTTGTTCCATCATTGTAATATTTGTTTGTGTACTGTGAAGATAGAAACTTTCTTCCATCAGTACCCACTTTCTTTTCTGTCTTAATGTTTAAGGGCCTAGCCTTCTGTTGGGCTTAAGACCGGCCCATAGGTGCCCCAAAACCCCACTCCCAGTCCTAACCCCCTCATTCTACTAATTTTCAGAAAATTGTTCCCCTCCTCACTCTTAGAACTACACAAGTGAGTTCTGCTAGGGCACAATCGGAGCACCCGCTGTTTCACTCTAACGTCTTCTCAGGGTGCGTTGAACTTGAACTTTACCCCTTTCTTTCCATTCCAGTGTCTGGGTTCTACCTCGAGTTGACGTTGAAACCTTATGCTAGTCTCTATGCGTGTATTTTTCTAGTTTCTCTACACTTGTTGGAGTTACAGTACTCCTCTCTTCTCCTAGAACCGTTGTGCTTATGTTTTAGCTCCACTCTAGGTAAGGGAAGCTAGGGTTTCGTGTTTTTAATGTATCTTGCTTGTTTTTCAATTCTGTTTCGCATTTTTGATGATTATATGGTGCTTGTGATGGTATGAAAATACACTATGCATTGTTTTAGGTAAACTCTTGTTTTTGCATGAGTGAAAAGTGGAGAGAATCTGGTATTCTCGCCCAAACGAGTGGGTCTCGTCTAAGCGAGAGTATCAGAAACCCCCCCAGGCTCTTGCGCGAGTTGTCGCTCAAGCGACAAGCTCCAGTTTTGAGCGAGAAATCATCTCGCTCAGGCGAGGAGGTCTCGCCTAAGCGAGAAAACGTGAAAGCCCCATTGTTCCATTGCTCGAGCTCTTGCCTAGGCCAAAGGAGCTCGCCTGAGCGAGAGAACCTATCTTGTCTTAGCAAGTGCTTCCTGCCTGACCGAGATCTGTGCATGGACGTGCTCTGGTGATGTTTCCTTATATGTTTTTAGTTGTTGGATACATAGTTGATTTGATTACCCTATTTAAAGCATGAAGTGTGTGAATATGCATGTATTATATGATTTATGGGTTGGAATTGATAAGCTTGGTATGAATATGCGTATGAAACATGATGGGGTGGTTGGTTGTATATTGGCATGAGATTAATATGCATGATAAATCTATGGTTGGTTGGTGATGACATGGTTATGGTATGGGTTGGACGTAATTCCATGAACCTCTTGGTGAGATCTCATGGTGGTGTCTTATGTGATGGACGTAATTCCATGAACCTCTTGGTGAGATCTCATGATGGTGCCCTATGTGATGGACGTAATTCCATGAACCTTTTAGTAAGGTTTCGCGGTGGTGCCTTAGTGTATATAATTAGGTAAGGATTCAACTAAGGATTGCATCCTGAACCTCTAAAGAGTCAGTTAGTCTCACGTAGAGTGAACTGACTCAAGTGGTGAGAGTAGCAAGAGGCCCTAGTCTTTGGTAGGATAATGACCTTAGATGTTTGAGGCTAACCTTGTACATAGTAGGGTGAAACCCATTGGCAATGGTTCTGCAGAGCAGTAGAGGCCACCACAAGTGCAAACATCCAGTGAATCTGACCGATTATATGTATCCGGATAATTGAGTCTTAGAGTCTTGCTTGTTTACTATCATATGTTTAGATGATTGATATGTATTCTTGACTTTTAAATTGCATTATTAGTTGTATGATATAACCTTTTTACTCTAGCTTACCCTTCTTGTTTGTGTAGTCTTCTTGTGTGTGGTTTCACGTTTTGCAATGATCACCAAATCTCTTGGTGTGAGCAGATATAGGAACTCCTAGTGATCATAGTGACGACAAGAATGCTGCAGCGTAGTTGGGCATGGTTTGATATTGGGCTTCTGTTGAGCCCATATTTGAAGAGTTTTCATTATTTTGTAATTCCTTGCTTATAGCAAGCCTTTGGGCATATGTTGAACGTTTTTATATTTGTTCATGGCATCTAGGGTGCCTAGTATTTCCTTCCAACATATTTATGTATAACTGTAATGGTTGATACATATATACTTCTTAGTGTGGCTCTCTATATTTTACTGTATGTGATATTCCATTTAATTAAAATTATTTATTAAATGGGATGTTACATTTATGGTATCAGAGTCGTCGTTCCTTAGAGTCTGTGGACTTGTGTGGTTGCTTTATTTTCATTGTGTCTTCCTAGTGTTGTTAGCTAAGTCTCTCGTCTAATCAAGTTTGATTGATGGTTTTTCTTGTGTGCCCAGTGATATGGCACCCCCTCGCATGAATTCTCAACCCCCTCGGGGCGATGCACCAGATATCGCAAGGGCGATAGAGGCCATGGTGGCAGCCCTGACCTAGTAAGGTAATGCTATGATGCAGCTGTATGAGCTTCCATGCAACAACAAGCGGCATCATTGGAGCAACAACAATTGGTTATGCAGCAGATGGAGGCTGCAAGGGTGGCTTCTGAGGCTGCTCAAAGGCAACATATGGAGGCCCTCTGTTTACGATCCTAAACCTCGACCTACCCTTTCAAATGGAGCTTGGAGGATTTTTTGAAGCATCACCGGCCAAGTTCAATGGCAAGACCAGTCTTGATGTCGCAGATCAGTGGCTGAAGGACATGGAGAGGATTTTTGATGCCAAGATATGTCCTGAGGAGAGTAGACTTGCCTTCGCATTGCACATGCTCACTAGAGAGGCAGAACACTAGTGGGCTAGCATGAAGTTTATTATGGAAAAGAAATAGAAGCCAGTCACATGGGAAGCTTTTAGGAGGAAGTTCCTCTCCGAGTACCTCCTTGATAGTGTGAGATACGCTAATGAGGTGGAGTTCCTCCAACTAACCCAGGGGAACAAATCTGTGGCAGAATATGTAGAGAAGTTCCAACACCTCGGCTGTTTCTACACCATGCCGCTAGATGAGGAGTGGCGATGCAGGAAACTTCAGAACGGTCTTAGGGGAGACATTTGCTTGATGGTGGCTCCACTCTACATCAAGGATTTTGCAGCCTTGGTGGAGAAGGCTAGAGTCATGGAGAGGATGAAGGTGGAGGTAGAAGCTCAACATTCCCAGCAGTAGAGAGTTGGTGTACCATCTGGGTCCAAGCCTAGGCATGAAGAGAGGAAGAAACCTTATGCTAGGTCTCACCCTCAGTCTCAAGGGTCTAGGGGGTTTTCTTCCCAACCGAGCAAAGTATAGTGCTATAAGTGTGGAGGATCGCATATGATAAGTGTCTGCCCTTAGTTAGTAGGTTTCAAGAGATGCAACAACTATGGTAAGGAAGGCCACTTCGGCATGGATTGCCCCACTCTTAGGAGGGTAGTGGCACGAACCCCAGTCAGACCCCAGCCCAAAACCAGCAGAGGAGAAAAGGCAACAGGCCTTAGGCAGCAGGCAAAGTATGTGCTATGACAGGGGCAGAGGCGACTAGTTCAGGTAATCTTGTTATGGGTTGTTGTGTGATAGTTGGAAAGAATTGTTGTGTGTTGTATGATTCTGGAGCGACACACTCTTTTGTGTCAGAAACTTGTGTGCAAAAGTTGGGTCTGTCGGTTTGTGAACTTCAATATAACCTTGTAGTATCTACTCCGGCGTCGGGTTTGGTTAGGACGTCATCTTTGTGTGCTAGGTGTCCAATGGAGGTAGAAGGGTGCATATTCAAAGTAAATCTAATATGCCTACCTCTACAAGATTTGGAAGTGATCTTGGGGATGGATTGGCTCTCTACAAATTGTGTTCTTATAGATTGTCGGGAGAAAATGTTGTTGTTCTCCAACTCAATGGAGACCGAGTTGTTGTCTTCTCAAGGGGTTATGAAGGAAATTCAAGGCAGCGCGCAATGCTTCATTATTTTCACACATTTAAAGGTGGAGAAAAAGGAAAGGACGTCAGTTATACCTGTGGTGCACGAGTTTGAGGATGTGTTTTTGGAGGAAGTACAAGGGTTGCTTCCAAGTAGAGAAGTTGAGTTCTCTATTGATCTGATACTAGGAACCGATCCAATATCGATGGCTCCTTACCGCATGGCTCCGATGGAGTTGGTAAAACTCAAGAAATAAATAGAGGAACTGTTGGGGAAACAATTTATACAACCTAGTACTTCGCCATGTGGAACACCAATGTTATTGGTGAAGAAGAAAGATGAGAGCTCATGCCTGTATGCGGACTACAAGCAGTTGAACAAGATGAGCATCAAGAATAAGTACCCCTTCTCAAGGATAGATGATTTGATGGGTCAGTTACATGGGGCGTCGGTGTTTTCGAAGATTGATTTACGATCGAGATATCACTAGATCTTGGTGAAGACGAAAGACGTCCAGAAGACAGCCTTTAGATCTAGATATGGGTACTACGAGTACGTGGTTATGCCTTTTGGTGTGACCAATGCTCTCGTTGTATTTATGGACTACATGAATAGGATCTTCAGACCATTCTTAGATAAATTTGTCATAGTCTTCATAGACGACATACTCATCTATTCCAGAATTCAGGAGGAACACGCTGAGTACCTGAGGTTATTGCTTGATATTCTGAGGGAGAAACAATTATATGCTAAGTTGTCTAAGTGCGAATTCTAGATGGGAGAAGTACAATTCTTGGGACATGTGATACCTGCACAGGGCAGAGCGGTGGATCCAACAAAAGTGGAGGCAATGATAAAGTAGGAAAGTCCCAAGTCAAAGATTAGGAGCTTCGTGGGTTTAGCTGGCTACTACAAGAGATTCATAGAAGGATTTTCCAAGATAGTGGCGCCTCTGACACAACTTACCAGGAAGGACCAAACTTTTGCTTGGATTGATAGGTGTGAGGAAAGCTTTCAAGAGCTTAAGCAAAGGTTGACGAGTGCTCCAGTGTTGGTTACCCTTGATGTTAGTAAACCCTTTGAGGTTTACTATGAGGCCTCTCATTAGGGTCTCGACTGTGTGTTAATGCAGGAGAAGAAGGTAGTGACGTATGCTTCGAGGCAGCTTAAGGTGCATGAGAAGAACTACCCCACTCATGACCACGGTAGTGTTTGCCTTGAAGATCTAAAGGCACTATCTTTATGGTGCCCAATTTCATGTGTTCAATGATCACAAAAGCCTCAAATATCAGTTTGATCGGAAGGAGCTAAACATGAGTCAAAGGAGGTGGATAAAGTTCTTGAAGGATTATGATTTTGAACTCTTATACCACTCGGGAAAGGCGAATGTGGTGGCAGATGCCTTGAGTAGGAAGATGATGCATACGACAAATCTTATGATCAAGGAGTTGGAGTTGCTAGAGAGGTTCAGAGATATGAAGCTGCAAGTTGAGTTAGGATCTAAGTTCATTAGGTGTAGTACCCTGACTATATCTAGTGACTTTATGAGCTTAGTAAAGGAAAAACTGTTGGTTGGTGCTAGTCTGAAAGAGGTGAGAGAATTGCTTGGATCAGATGAAGGAAAGGAGTTTGCCTTGGGTAATGACGGTGTACTGAGATTCAGAGGCAGGGTGTGTGTACCTGAAGATGCTGAGGTGAAGCGGTTGATCCTTGATGAAGGATACAAGAGTTGTCTTAGCTTGCATCCTGGCATGACTAAGATGTACTAAGATCTTAAGGAGACCTTTTAGTGGTAGTGCATGAAGAAGGATGTGGCTTAGTTTGTATCCGCCTGTTTGAAATGTTAGAAGACGATGGTAGAGCATAAAAGTCTCGATGGAACTCAACAACCTTTGGACATACCGGTGTGAAAATGGGATAGCACAACTATGGATTTTGTGACCCATTTGCCACGAACCTTTAAAGGTCATGATACAATATGGGTGGTGGTCGACCGATTGACCAAGAGTGCTTATTTCTGGGCAATGAACTTGAGAATGTCTATGGCCTAGTTGGCTCAGTAGTACATCAAGGAAATAGTGAGATTGCATGGGGTACCATCGAGCATAGTTTCCGATAGAGATACGCAGTTCATTTCCTGATTCTAGTAGACGTTACAAAGTGCTTTGGATAGCAAGTTGACCATGAGTTCAACCTATCATCCCCAGACTGATGGCCAGTTCGAGAGAACAATCCAATCGCTTAAGGATCTCTTGAGGACATGCATGCTAGATTATTTGGGTGCTTAGGATGAAGTTTTGCCTTTGATAGAATTCACCTACAACAATAGTTTCCATGCGAGCATCGACATGGTGCCATATGAGGCTCTTTATGACAGGAAATGCAAAATCCCTCTGTGTTGGTACCAAGATGGAGAAGTGGTGTTGGTTGGGCCAGAATTGTTGGAATACACTATAGAGAAAGTGAAGATGGTGTGGGACAAGTTACAGACCTCTAAAAGTAGACAGAAGGCCTATGCAGACCGAAGGAGGAGACCCTTGGAATTCGCAGTTGGAGATCATGTGTTCTTGAGGGTGACCCGTACCACTAGCGTGGAAAGGGCTATCCGATCAAGGAAGCTTTCTCCTAAGTTTCTTTGTCCTTATCAAATCTTTAGGAGTTTTGGGCTTGTGGCTTATGAGATTGCCTTGCCTCCTTAGTTGGCAAATCTCCACCCGGTATTCCATGTCTCACAATTGAGGAAGTATATATTTGACCCCTTTCATGTGTTTGAAGCTGAGGACGTACAGATCAGGGAGGATCTTACGATGGAAGTACCACCCATTGCTTTAGAGGATCACCGAGTGGAGGAACACTGAGGAAAACCAGTCAATCTTGTCAAGGTCATATGGGACCGGAGGACAAGTGACTCTACTTGGAAGCTAGAGGAGGATATGAGGAAGTCACATCCACTTTTGTTTCCTGGTAAGTCTTAATTTTTGAGGTCGAAAATTTTTTGTTGTTAGGGAGAATGTAAGACCCACTTTCTTTTCTTCCTTAATGTTTAAGGGCCTAGCCTTCTGTTGGGCCTAAGGCCGACCCATAGGGTGCCTCAAAACCCTACTCCCAGCCCTAACCCCCTCTTTCTACTACTTTTCAGAAAACTGTTCTTCTCTTCCCTCTTAGAACTGTAGAAGTGAGCTCTGGTAGGACACAATCGGAGCACCCGCTGTTTCACTCTATCATCTTCTCCGGGTAAGTTAAACTTGAACTTTACCACTTTCTTTGCATTCCATTGTTTAGGTTCTACCTCGGGTTGACGTTGAAACCTTATGCTAGTCTTTGTGCATCTATTTTTCAAGTTTCTATGCATTGGTTGGAGTAACAATACTCCTCTCTTCTCCTAGGACCATTGTGTTTACGTTTTAGCTCCACTCTAGGTAAAGGAAGCTAAGGTTTCATGTTTTTAATGTATCTTGCTTGTTTTTCAGTTCTGTTTTGTGTTTTTGATGATTTTATGCTGCTTGTGATGGTATGCAAATACATTGTGCATTGTTCTAGGTAAACTCTTGTTTTTGCATGAGTGAAAAGTGGAGAGAATCTGGTATTCTCGCATAAGCGAGTGGGTCTCGTCTAAGAGAGACTATTAGAAACCCTCCTAGGCTCCAGCATGAGTTGTCGCTCAGACGACGAGCTCCAAATTTGAGCGAGAAGTCATCTCGCTCAGGCGAGTAGGTCTCGCCTCAGCGAGAAAACGTGAAAGCCCCACTGTTGCACTGCTCGAGCTCTCGCCTAGGAAAAGGAGCTCACTTGAGCGAGAGAACCTCTCTCGCCTGAGCGAGTGCTTCCTGTTTGAGCAAGATCTGTGCAGGGACATGCTCTGGTGTTGTTTTCTTATATGTTTTTAGTTGTTGGTTACATGATTGATTTGATTATCCTATTTAAAGTATGACGTGTGTGAATATGCATGTATTATATGATTTATGGGCTGGAATTGATGAGCTTGGTATGAATATGCGTATGAAACATGATTAGGTGGTTGGTTGTATATTGGCATGAGATTGGTATGCATGATAAATCTATGGTTGGTTGGTGATGACATGGTTATGGTATGGGTGGAACATAATTCCATGAACCTCTTGGTGAGATCTCATGGTGGTGTCGTATGTGATGGACGTAATTCCATGAACCTCTTGGGGAGATCTCATGGTGGTGCCCTATGTGATGGACGTAATTCCATGAACCTTTTAGTAAGTTTTCGTGGTGGTGCCGTGGTGTATATAATTAGGTAAGGATTCAAGTAAGGATTGCATCCTGAAACTCTAAAGAGTCAGTTAGTCTCACGTAGAGCGTACTGACTCAAGTGGTGAGAGTAGCAGGAGGCCCTAGTCTTTGGCAGGATAATGACCTTAGATGTTTGAATGCTAACCTTGTATGTGGTAGGGTGAAACCCATTGGCAATGACTCTATAGATCAGTAGAGGCCACCACAAGTGCAAGTATCCAGTGAATCCGACCAATTATATGTATCCGAATAATTGAGTCTTAGAATGTTGCTTGTTTGGTATCGTATGTTTGGAAGATTGATATGTATTCTTGACTTTTAAATTACATGCTTAGTTGTATGATAAAACCTTTTTACTTTAGCTTACCCTTTTTGTTTCTGTTGTCTTCTTGTGTATGGTTTTCCTTTTTGCAATGATCACCAAATCTCTTGGTGTGAGCAGATATGGGAGCTTCTGGTGATCGTAGTGACGACGGGAATGTTGCAGCGTAGTTAGGCATGGTTTGATATTAGGCTCTTTTGTTGAGCCCACGTTTGATGAGTTTTCATTATTTTGTAATTCCTTGCTTGTGGGAAAGCCTTTGGGCATATGTTCAACCTTTTTATATCTGTTCATGGCATCTAGGGTGCCTTGTCTTTCCTTCCAGCATATTTATGGATAACTATAATGGTTGATACAAATATACTTTTCTGTATGGCTCTCTATATTTTAGTGTATGTGATATTCCATTTAATTAAGTTTATTTACTAAATGGGATGTTACAATTAGTGCATCATTTTTGTGTAAATATTAATCTTTCTATTTGTATTATCAAAATGAAATCTTTCTTCCATCATCAGTTTGTTGTTTGTCTCTTTCTTTCTACATTACAACTTTCTTTAAATAATATCCATCTGTATCTATGTTACTAATTTCTTAAGAAATTGCATAGTGCTTAGAGTTTTAATGCTTATTTTAAAGTGTTTTTTTATTACTTAATTAGTTATTGTGTTTTTTTTATGCGTGTGACCCTTTTATGTGTTTCAAGAAAGATTTCAAATAGAATTAGGAAGTCCTCAGGTAAAATAAATATTATTTTCTTACATTATCATTCTTTCTCAATCCATTTGTTATTCAAACTTCTTCAAATTTAATTCTTATACTGGTCATTGAATTCAATGCTATGAAAATGTAGATATTAAAACAAAGCTCTAAAACACAAAATTTATACTGCAAGAATACCAATCATAAATCATGTTTATTATTTTTCTTTTATGTTGTTGAGTGTAAATACAAATGAAGTAAAATGCATGTAGAGTGAAGCATTTCATTCTCCAAAAATTAACACATCGTGGTAATAATTTATTCATTGACTATAAATTGAATCAAAGTTCATGGTTTTGAATTTAATACATTGTTCACAGTTTGATTTCAAATGTGTTTTGCAAGATATTGATATAAACAATACACAAGCTGCAAGAAGGAGGAAAACCATTGTTAATCCGAAATTTCCACGAAGTAGTAACACCAATTCTGTTATTAGTATAAAGTAACAAATTTATATTCTCGCATACGATTATTATTAAGATTGCATAGTTAGAGTGCTTTTACTCTTAAACTAAAAAAAGTTAGTTTAAATGAATGTGATCTGTTTTGCTATAATCTAACTTTTGACCACTTATCCCAGTGTCCAATGAAAACGATTCACCAAATTCAACAAGCAAAAGCTCCAAATTTGTCAATGAAGATATAGACATGTAGAATGAAGAATTTGATTTTTCAAATAGCATACCACTTTTGGACTTGACACATCGTGGTAATTTTGTTGTTATTGAATTTTAAATTCATTGAAATTTAGAAGAAATGGTACCACGAAAGAGGTATTATTATCAGTGATCATGTTGAAATGTATTCTTTGATTTTAATTTATCCATATTCACTATATATCCAATTGAATTGACAAAGATGGAGAGTGAATCAATTCATGTTGCAAACAAGAAGCCATTGACTGAGTTAGTACTTGGTGGTAATTTTCTTCTCATTCATCTTTATATTGAATATACTATTTCAGTTGTAAGTTCCATAAATTTTTTAAACTTTGTTTAATTGCATTTGCAGACATTGAGCTAAATAATTCAAAAGATGCACGAAGAAGAAGGAACATTGATGAGATGCCTCTAACCAAGGGACCCACAACAAGAGCAATGGCTAGGAGGATACAAGAGGAATGGGCCTCCAATGCACATATAAGGCCCAAGATGAACTTTACATGGGCCAAGGAAGATGTGAAGACCTAGCCTAAAACTCTTTGTTTGTAAATATTAGAAAAGGGTTTATTTTTGGGCTTTGTATTTTGGGCCTAGTAGAATAGGGTTTTCTTTGGGCCATGTATTGGGCCTTAGAGGAAATTGGGCTTTAGAAGTAATTTTGGACCAAAAAGGGGAATTGGGCCAAATGGGCCAAGAGTAGTGTGTCTACTCTAGAAAAGCCTAGAAGCTTCTCAAACTTGCTCTCCAAGGATGAGAGTTAGCTTCCCATGGCAAGACAAGTGTGACTTGCTTAGGTGGCAAGTCACACCTCCCACATGCTCCTTTTTGGCTCCAAAATTCAACTTTCTAGACTCCTTTTTTTCCCTCCACTTTTTGGGGACTCCTTGGTCTCATTTTAGCCTATAAATAGAGAGTTTAGGACCCTTGTATTTTCATTCATGAATATAGTAGAGAAACTTTGTTGAGATGACTCCAGACTCCTCTTTTTTTGTGAATCAACTTAGGCTAGAGTTCTCTTTCTTGGTTTCCTCTAGCCCCCTTCCTTGAGTGTTGGCCCAACCTCACTTGAGAGCTTCTCCAAACACCATTGCCGCACCACTTCTCCTCTCATCTTCTAACTTCCGCACCTTCATCCTTCTCCATGGAAGCTTCATCAATTCCGCATG
>Ga0214544_1004736_pt1 | contig 27066 bp, 22 predicted proteins | sample CNSS3metaG_FD_160074 | JGI IMG/M metagenome (GOLD analysis project Ga0214544, IMG submission 160074) | Root nodule microbial communities from cowpea collected in UCLA plant growth center, Los Angeles, California, USA - CNSS3 | ecosystem: Host-associated > Plants > Roots > Nodule | place: USA...
TAATTAGCTTGCAACACAAGACCAATTATGTTGTAATCCACAACTGACTTTTTGAACAAAAAGGTTATAACAGATATGGATAGTGCAAGTGGATACAAAATTCCCTCGAAAATTGGTGGACCCCCGGTTGTGCACACAAACAACACACCCCATCCCATTTGTTCTAAACCATGTATTAGCTTGAATTGTGGGAAAACTTTCCTGATCCGTATGGAACATTAGATTGCAAGCCAAGAATAATTAAGCTGTAACCCATCAACGACTTTTTGGACAAAAGTAAGATAACATATTTGGAAAGTGCAACTGCACACACAATTGCCTCCCAAACTTGGTGGACCCAAAGTTATGCACACCAACACACTCTATCCCGTTTGTTCTAAACCAACTATTTATGCATTTGTGGGTGAACTTCCCTCGCCAATTTTTAAATTTAACTTGAAACCCAAGACCTATTAAGTTGTAACCCACCAATGATTTTATGAACAACGATAAAATAACATATTTGGATAGTGTAGTTAGATACACAATTACCTCCCAAACTTGGTAGACTCCAGCCTATGCACACAAATAACACACCCCATCGTATTTGGTCCAAACCAACTATTTATGCATTTATGGATGAACTTCCCTCGCCCATTTTTAAATTTAACTTGCAACCTAATACCAATTAACTAGTAACCCAAAAGTCACTTTTTGAACAAAAAATAAAATAGATTTGAAAAGTGTAGTTGGATACAGAATTCCCTCACAAACTTGGTGGAGCTTAGGCTGTGCACACCTAGTTTATTCTAAACCAACTATTTTTGCATTTGCGGGAAAACTTTCCTGACACATTTTAAAAATTAACTTGGAACCCAAAACTAAATAAGGTGTAACCCACCAACGATTTCTTGGACAATTTTAAAAAACCAGATTTGGAAAGTGCAACTGCATACACAATTGCCTCCCAAACTTGCTGGACCACGGCCTGTGCACACCAATAACTCACCCATCAATGTGGTTGTAAACGAGGTTTAAGTTAATTTTGAAAAAAAAAATTGCCTTTTAATTTCACTTTTCAAACAGATTTGGAAAGTCCATCAAGTTTGGGAGGGAATTATTTTTCCAGCTGTAGTTTCCACAATGGAAACCAATACTTGGTTTACAACAAATGGAATGGGGGTGGGCTTTCTAAATGGAAGCGTGAGAATTTGGGAATTTTTTAGAGTGAAGAGGAAAAGGGTTTTGTTGGAAAGAGAATGGGGTAAGGGTGAGAGAGTAGGAATTTTTCGGAGTGAAAAGAAAAGGGGTTCTATTTCAAAATGTTTCAAAGAATGGGGTAAGGTGAGAGAGTGAGAATTTTTCAGCCCACGCGCGAAAGTGAGCTTCCACTTTCATCTGTCACATTGTTCTGCTTTTAATTAAATTCAAAAAAGAAAATAAAATGGAATGTGTCAGGACACGTAAAGTGATAAGGGAAGGAGTAAAAATTAGTAGTCATTTTATCATTTTCCTTAACATATATATTTCACAGCAACGTTTTCACAGTTTAGGCAGCAAAACTTTGTTAAAAATACTTTGTTAACATATCATAACTCTTTTCACAGTATATATTTAACACTGAACACAACTTAATGACGTAGAAAGCACACTATGCAATTTCAAAAGATGTTGTTTTAACATTATGTCGGCAATAACAGTTAGCAGTTCGAGAAGTTCCTTAAAAAAGAAACTGTGAAATTGCAAATTGCACCTTGTTGCACTTAGTGAATTTCATAAGGCGACGAAGGAATTGACTGCGTGAAAAACTTGCTATAAAATCAGTTTCGTTAAACTGTGGCTTATGAAAAAACTAAGGGAGTTTTTTTGCCTGCTTCTTCAGTTTCGTTAACTCTGTGTGGTTCAGGGAGAAGATTTTTAGCTGGTGGGAGCATAGCGACAGCTCCTTTCTGAGGATCAGAATACTTTCTGTGCACTACCTTCAGCTCTTCTTCATCCCCAACCATGGAGTGGAAGCTCACCAATAATCTAGCACATTCCCTGTTTGAAACAAACAAAGCCAAAAAGAATTAAAATTAAAGAAACAATACATGGAATGATTATAATGAAATAATACAATCCAAAAAGAGTTAGTATGTCCAATTTATGTTCACATACATAAGTTGTTCTTGTGAGTAACCAGTGTGCAACTTAAGTGTCTCATTCCAAAGGGGAGTCTTATTCAGAGTGCATCTAGCTGCAAATACTGCTGAGGCAGAAATCATTGATGGGCAATACATTATGGTGGCATAGTTCACCAATCCCAACTCAGACAGAAAATGAGTCATGTTTTCCATCTAAAAATGCAGACATTGAGAAAGAAATTCAGAAAAGACAGAAATTTTATAGCAAGAATCATAGTTTAAGAGACTTGAAAAAGAAAAGAAAGACCTCCTGATCTGGGACTGTTGCCTTGATAAAACGAACCAGGAAAACAAGAGGTGTTGGCACAGTCAAAGTCCATTCCAGCTGATATAGTATGGTTTTCTCCATCAGCAGTATCTGTTCAGGAGTGAAAGTTGTAAGGCAGACAAGACTTGCAACCTGCAGTCCAAGACAAGTGTTATTAAAAGGGTCAACACATCAATGTAGTAACAAATGTAAATGTACACACACACATATACATACACACCTCAGGGGCCCAGATTTCTTCATACTTGGATGCCATCAGCATGGCACTGATGCCAACCAATTGCAGTTCCTCACTCCTTGGAATACTCTTAACTGATAGGAATCGATCAATGATATTGATTGTCAAGTAAAGGGTCTCAAGTGAAAGGCCAAATTTGGTGTTGACTTCGATCAGCCAATTAACTAGTATAGCTCTCGACCTCTCATTTATCTCAGGTTGTGACTCTATGTAGTCATGAGGGCGGTTCTCATTCTTCATGTATCAAAAGCACGTTTACATATATTACAATGATCTCACTTCAAACACAGCATACAAAATGGATCAAGGGAATCGCGTTTGTTACCTCAACAAGCTTATAGAACCTGTAAAGGTCATCAATATACTCCACAGCAGCAAGCTCATTGTCAACATCATCAGCATCAATGTCAATAATGTGCTCCTTCGGTTTGTCAGTTATGCCGCTTGCTGCCTGCAATAGTTTCACAAGAACTTCTTGTCAAAAAAAGTGTCACAGTGCCATTCTTGTACATAGCAAGGTTCTTATTTTATGTTCATTTTATTTTTACTTTGATTTTCTCAACCTATATACCTTGCTTCGAGCTGTGAGCACTGAAGTAAAAGCGTGTGAATTCTTCTTAGAGTTGTCATCTCCTTCCCCTGTCTTGTCTTTCTGAATCTCCTTATCTGGGATAGCTTCCTTGTCGATGGCTTTCTCAGGTTTTGGTTTCACAGTGCCTTTTTTCTGACCCCGTTTTTGGACCACTCTTTTGGTCGCTGCAACTGCATTAGAAACAGGTGGAGGTCCAGCCACATTGGCAGAAACCCGTTTCTGCAATTCCAAAACAAAACTTAGTCATAACCTTATAGGATAATTAAACAAGTAATGTAAAGAGTATTTCACCTTGTTATTCTTATCAGTAGCTGCTGCTGCTGCTGCTTGTGCCTTGGCAAGTAGCAGAGCTCCAAAACTCCTACAATAATCATAACAATGTTACCTTAGTAATGAGTACGCCAGAGAGATAGAGAAGAAGAAGAAAAAAAATCACCTTGTTATGGGGCGATTAGGTTTGACTTCAACTTCTTCTACATTGGCCAAATTCCCAATATCACCTAACACCTTGCGGCTCCTTCCTTTCGCAGCACACTGCTGTTTCCGTCCTTTTACTGCTTCACCTATGGATTGAAAAAAAGGCCACTCATTCGAAAAACTTACGTAGCTTTGCATCGAAACACATGCAACACCTAAGATAATTTCAAGAACAGAAAAAGAAACCCTTTCATGTTTTCATCCAACGGAATAGAACCCAATCCTGCAACCCCAAGATCCAACTAAAAACAAAATATGAACCAAGACCCCGGAGGATCAGATAAGAAAGATTCAATCAATCCTATTTTGACAAGAACAAGAAATAATACATCCAAAGAAACTAGCAGGGCAGCATCATCGTACGATCAAAGAGTATAGTATACATGCAATGATTCAAAAAAGACTGTACAAACATACATGCGCCCTGTTGTTTTACGGTGGTTCTTGATGCCATTTGGAAAACTCTTTTTTTTGTCTTGAGTTGAGACAAATTATAATCTCCTAAAGGGTAGAATATTTGGCCCTCTCTCCCTTTCTCTATGATCACTCTGAATGAGATGAGACCGAGCACTTTGCCTTCAACGGTCAATTTTTTTAACCACTTCTTAAGCGTTTAGTTAGAGATATCTTTCATGTTTACACTTTTTTTTTTGTATTTATATATATATATATATATATATATATATATATATATATATATGATACATTTTTTTTCAGAAAAATATTAAGTTCTTTAACAAAAAAGTAATCACATATTACATTCTTAAAACTTATTTAATTCTTCGAAAATATCGTTTTCGTTAATTCTTTTTAAAACATGATCTCTTTCTTCTCCTTCTCTCTCCTTTCTTTAACAGTATACATTTAATTTAAATAAACAAATAACTTTAAATATGGTGTTATTTTACTAGCATAACTCTTACTAAAGATGTAGATTACCAATGTCCGAATGCATTTTAAAGTTAACCATAATAATAGTTTTCTAGTTTATGATAAAAAAAAAGTGAGCGTATGTTATAAGGATTTACTTTGGAGGAAACCTTATCATCATTTGTTATATGTACATATTCATTTAGTTTTTTCTAAAACAATTTGGATTAACTATGTTTTTTTTAAATTATTATAAAAAATATGATTATTTTTCTTAAATTATATTATGAGATATTTATTTACTTATGTTTTATAAAAGTTAATGTAAAAATTAGTCCAAACAAATGACACATAACATATGTTTCACATATCACAAGTTTCGTAATAAACTAAAATATAATTTTCACGTATCTTTATTAAAGAAAATATTTTACATAATTTTATAGTGTTTAGGAACAAAATATTTTTAATTTAATTAAAAAATTAAATATAAATTTTCATAGTAATTCGAATACCAAAAACATAATTAACCCAAAAAATTAAACTATAGTTTTATCCCTACAATACTTAGAGTTTTGTTAAATTATTTTATAAACCGAAATATCTTACCTTGTGTTATAATACATATTCTCCTCCCTTAACAAATAAAAAATATAACACATGTAACATATTTATCAAACACAACCTTTTAATTAATTACTTGTTTATCAAATTGTAATCATAACCTAAAACCTTTCTTTCTACTTAAATAACTGACAATAGACCAAAGTTCAAACATACACTGATAGTTAGACACTCAGCTATCTTTAAAATAATATCAATACATTTTATTATGAAGTTCAAATTTTAAAATAAGTTTAAAACTTATTCAAAGTTTAAAATTAGTTTGAAATTTTGTTTAGTTTGTAATAACTTAATTACATTTTAAATATTGATAAATTTAAAAATTTCAATTAAGTTTTAATAAATTCTTTTAATTTATTAAATATTCAACAATTTTTTTTTCATTAGTTAACTTCTTTATATTAACGAACACATCCAAACAGTTTGCGTACCGTGTCCTGAGCGTATCTGACAGACATACGTCCTGAATCTTTAAAAATTCGCTTGGACTTCACCAATGGAATTAGCTGACATTTTGAATGACATTTTATTATTTTACTAATGTAACGTATTTTATTAATATAACCGTTCAACTCTTTTTTTATTTTTTAAAATATTTTTTTTATCATTTTTTTAATGTTAACAACCTAATATTAACAACTCGATAAATAAATTTAAATATTATCTCTTAATTTATTAATTAAATTTTTTTAATTTATTAAAATGTCTTATTTTTCTTAGCATTTGCATAGAAATAAATTTGAATATTTTTTTTTTATGTTTAAGGGTTAAGTAGTTTTCTAGTCTAAACTTTTGGTAAAAATTAAAATTAACCCATCTTCGTAAACTTTGACCTAATTTAGTCTCCCACCCAACTTTATAACTGCGTGAATTTAGTCATTTAAATAAAATTTTGTTAAGTTTGTTAAGTTTATATGACGTTTCTGAAAGGTAAAAATCACTATCAGCAAAGCAACACCTGGTGTAATATTAGTATTCAAAAACACAAGAAGTTCCAATACAGAAACAATGCAACAACAACTAAAATCAGAATTCCCAAATGTTCATGGACAAAAGAGAAAACATAAGAGAGAGAATTTTCTATAATCCATCCATCCCCTCCCATGTTATTATTTGTAACTATATACTAGTATTTCCCCCACACATATTTTGTTAACCTTTTGTTCGGTATTTTTGATCTTGTGCCCCTGCTCCCTTTCCAACCCTCTGCCCCCACTTGCCACGTGGCCTTGACTAACCGTTTCTCCAGTTGTATTCTCACCCTTCTTCATTGGTTTCATTACAATTCCTCCTCCATTAAGGTCAACCTTGCCCTCAAGGTTGAAAGTCGAAAAAGCCTTCACGAACACAAATTGATCTTCCCATGTAGCCTCCTCTTTTGGAAGACCTTCCCACTGAACCAAGAGTTATGGAACCTGTTAATGCCCCCTCATAATAACTCTAGACTTTAAAATTGCGTAGGGTGGAATGATAGGTGAGACCTCTTTGTCAGATATTGGTAAAGGCACATAGGGTGCAGTTTGATCTCCGTGACAAAGTTTCAATTGGGATATATGAAATACGAGATGGATGCGAGTAGTAGATGGCAATTGAAGTTTATAAGCAACCTTGCCAATTTTTTCAGTAATATTAAATGGCCCAAAATACCTTAAGCCCAACTTCTGATTTTTCTTTAGAGTCAAGGAGTGTTATCTGTATGGTTGCAACTTCACCAAAACATAATCACCTATCTGAAATTCCATTTTACGTCGCTTTTGATCAGCATACTTCCTCTATATTTGTTGAGCTCTATGTAAATTCCTCTTCAATTTCTTTAGGATTGCATCCCGAGTCAACAGTTGGTCCCTAACAGAAATGGGATCTGTCATATCAACAGTGTATTTAACAATAGATGGTAGATCTCTCCCATACACTATCTTGAAAGGTGTCATTCCAGCACTTGCGTGATAAGCGATGTTGTACCAATATTTCGCCCACAGAAGTAATTTTGACCAATCTTTCAGGGCCTCAAATGTTAAACATCGCAAATACATCTCAACACATTTGTTGAGTACCTCAGATTGCCTATCACTTTGAGGATGGTAAGCTATGGACATATTCAATGTAGTACCACTGATCTTCCAGAGGTGTCGCCAAAATTGACTAATGAAAACTTTGTCTCTATCAGAGACTATGGATTTTAAAATTCCATGTACTTTGACCACCATTTTCATAAATGCTTCTGCCACTTATATACTGGAATAGTTTGCTTTTAGATGGGTAAAATGTGCATATTTTGATAGCCTATCCACAACTACATAAATCACTGTGTATCCCTAGGAAGAGGGTAGAACTATAATGAAATTCATAGCTAAATCCTCCCAGATTTGGCTTGGAATAGGGAGAGGATGCAATAGGCCAGCTGGTAAAGTGGTAGCTGCTTTAGTCTACTGACATATTAAGCATTGTTGCACGAATTTTCTAACATCACCATGCATGCCTGGGCAGAAAAATTGTGCAGTAATTTGAGCTAGGGTCGTAACCAACATGACCGCCTATAAGAATGTTATGAAACTCTTGAAGAATTTGCTAGATTATAGCATGCTTTGCAAGCAATACTAGCCTCTATTTCCACAATAACAATTCACCTTGGACAGTGTAATGAGGCTTGACAGGTTGATTGTCTTTACAAGACAACAATACAACATACAATTCAGGATCAGTCAGTTGAGCTTCTTGAATAGCAGAAAGTAAATGAGGAATTGGTTGAGACCAAGCCATATAAAATGACCGAGATAGGGAATCAACTGCTAAATTTTCGTTCCCCGACTTGTGTTCAATTGTGAAGTCGTACCCTAGCAACTTATGGAGCCATTGTTGTTGTTCCAGGGTCTGAAGGGTTTGATCTGTCAAACTTCTCAAACTTTTCTGGTTTGTTCTAATTATAAATCTATGGCCAAGCAAATAAATTCAAAATTTAGCTATGGCTTCTGTAATAGCATAAAGTTCCCTTGCGTAAGAAGATTGTTTATGCATGTGTGGAGTTATTTTCTTTGGAAAAAATGCAATTGGATATTGGTTCTGTCCCAACACTACACCCACACCAATTCCTGATGCATTTGTCACCAAAGTAAAAGGTTGAGAAAAATATGGTAAGGACAACACAAGAGCAGTTGTGATAGCATTTTTTTAACTGGTTGGATGCAATTGTGGCTCTGTCGCCCCAAGCGAAATTGTCCTTTTTTAAGAAAATCAGTCAAAGGACTTGCTAATGTAGCATAACCTTTTATAAACTGTCTATAGAAACCAGTCAACCTAAAAAAAACCCTCAATTGCTTCAAATTAGTGGGAGTGGGCCAATCTATGACAACTTGAACCTTATTAGCATCCATTTGAATCCCTGCTCCAGACACCGTGTGACCAAGATATTCAATCTGCTGCTGACCAAATGAGCATTTGCTAAGCTTAGCATACAATTGATGATGCTTAAGCAACTTGAGAACAACTTCAAGGTGTTGCAGATGAGCCTTCCATGAGGAGCTATAAACCATAATGTCATAAAAAAAAAAAATCAAAACAGATTCGATAACATTCTTTGGAACACCGTATTCATTAAGCTTTGGAAGGTGGTTGGGGCGTTAGTGAGCCTAAATGGCATAACAAGCCATTCATAATGCCCTTTGTGACGAAAAAATATATTTCTATTTATTTATTTAATTATTATTATTATTTCCTATAATATACTTATAAAATTTAAAGGCAAAATTATACGATGATATCTAATTATACTTAAAATATTCACATATATATACATATTTACAATATTGTATGCATCTTATATCTACATTGTTTAGTACATCTTATATTTCTTACACTAGAAGAGGAAGGGGTGTTATTTATTTACAGTTTCCCCCCTCATATACTAGTTTTCAAACAGGTGGAGGAAAAATGTTATAAATAGGGTTCACTTGGACTGTTGGGGGGTAAATAGAAGGTAACTCCGATTTGTCATTCGATGACAATCGACGCGTTTGGAGTAGAGAGAAAAGTAATGGTGGAGTTTTCCGTTTCCTGAAATGTTACAGAATTATTCACTGCATTGGTTTGCCATGCATTCCCCGGAAAAACTGCCACAATGTCGGCGAAGAAGGGATCAAACATGTTGGGAGCGGCCATCTATGATGAGGTTATAACATTTTATTTTTCACACATAATCATAAAATAGGAAAGTTAGACAAATACCACACAAAAAAATATACAACATATCATATTAAGATAAAATGAAATGAAAATTCTCCCAAATCCATAAAACTGGATTTTATCATACTTTAAAAAGATATTGATTAATTTTGTAGTGACTAGTTAGGATAAATGAGCTCATGACCAACAAAGTAGCTCAAGAACATCTCATCTTGAGTAATACTAACTCATTTAAATCCCCAAGGTCATACCTCTAACTACAATAATCAAATCTTTATTTATCATAAATTTTATTTCAATATTAAACCATATAATTATATAAATAGATAGGATCAATGAATAATTAAAATAAATATAAATAAATATAAAGGACCAGTACAGAACTAGAGATAAATATAAATAAGTAATTGAAAATAAATATAAATTGAATAAATAGGACCAGTGCATAACTGAAGATGAATATAAATAAATAAATAAATAGGAACGAGAACTAAATATAAATTAGAATGAGGTTAGAGACACCTCACTTAAAGGTAAATATAAAAAAAAAAATTATGAGGAGATAAGAAAAATAGAAGTCAACAGATAGAATGATAAATGTCTCATTCCCTTACCTTGAAGATTGAAAAAGGTCTGAATAAATGCACGATTCAACTCTTATTTCTCCTTTGAGTCTCACTGTTACGTTTTCCTTTTTCTGATGTGCTTCTCTAACTCTCATATCTTTTTTTTTCTCTCGTTGCATTTCCTCGTATGGCTTTCAGTACACTATCTCTTTATATAGAGGTTTGAAGATTCACTCATTAAGTTAATCTAATCCTATCTTAGATTTGCAGTACAAGAATGGAATCTTATTAATTGAAATTCTATCTCTTTCTGAATATTAACCTTACATCATTTATTCTAAAGATAAACTTGTATTATATATACATATACTTTAATACGTAAACATAATCTATTATTATATAATTAGGGATGGTAATTAGGGTTCGATCCGTAGAAAAAAAATGCGGGGCGGGCCAGTGTTTTCAGCCCGCATAAAGTATGCGAGGCGGGACGGGCCAGCCCGCGTTGTGTGGGCCTTATGCGGGCCAGACCTAAACGGACCGGACCGACCCGCATTGCCACCCCTATATATAATATTTATAACATTATCATAATAATAATAATATTATTATTATATATATATATATATATTTAAATATATACATACATATATTTTGATATATAATATTTATAATATTATTATATTAAATTATATATATATATATATTACGTACATATATTCTGATATATAATATTATATATCAGATTATATGTACTTAATATAACGTGTGTGTATATATATATTTTTAATTGAAAAAAAAATTATTATAACTATATTAACAATTATTTTTTTATATTAAAAATATTGTGGTATGAATTTTGAGATGTTACATTTTTGGTGCGTTCTAAAGGTTGTTTTTATTTATCCTCTTTCTATACTAGGATTTGATGATAGTTGAACCATAAATTCAATTTGAAAAAATATAATGCTCCATGTAACTCATCAATAAGTTCATCAACCGTTGGGAAACTATCCTTTACCGTTATGGCATTCAGGACTCTATAATCAGTACAAAAATGCCAGGTTCCATCTTTCTTTTTTACCAAGATGATGGGAGAAGAAAAAGGACTTGAACTAAGCATAATAATGCACTCGTGCAAAATATCTTGAACCATTTTTTCTATATGTTGTTTCTGACTAAAGGGATAGCGGTAGGGATTGACCTTAATAGGATTCGTGCCATGTAGCAGAGGAATGGAGTGATTGTGAAATCTGGTAGGTGGTAACCTCGATGGTACATAAAACACATCTTGATATGTGTGAAGCAAAAGAGCAATCTCTGGTTCAATATTTGTAGGCAAGTCTAGCCAGTAATCTTAATAACAAGGAACAATGTTAAAATGTAAGGAGTATAATTCTACAATAGCATGAATGTGTTGTAATCTTCTCATGTGATGAAATTGAATTGGATTAGGAAGCTTGTTAGAGTCACCCTGTAGTGTGATAAATTTGTAGCCTAGCAAGAATTTCAATGTTAATGTGCTATAGTCAGAAATATGTGCTCCGAGAGTGGAAAGCCAAGTTGCCCCCACAACCAAATTTGCTCCTGAAACAGGTAATTAAAACACAGGCAAAAAAATTGAATGGCCTTGGATTTTGACTTCCAAGTCCTTGATAACACCTTCCACCATTAAAGCACTACCATTGCCAACCACAACCTTAATTTTCTGAATAGGTTCAATGGGTAATTTAAGGTAGTGGGCTAACCGAGGCTGTGAAAAATGGTCAGAACTTCCACTGTCGATCAAGATTTGAATAGGCATGCCCTGGATTGACCCTTGGAACCTCATGGTACTCAGACCTGCAGATTCTTTCAAAGCATTAAAGGATAGATGAGGGTCACCTTGACTGTTCGAGCCCTTCTTAATTTCATTATCCTATGGACGGTCAATGTGATCTTCATCATCATCCATTTGCAATAACAAATATTGTTTGTTAGGGCATCGATGTGAAGGGGTGAATTTATTATCGTAGGTGAAACATAACATTTTCTCTCTTCTAAGTTGCATTTCAGCTGGAGATATTTTCTTAACATTGAAATTGCGGGAAGTATTGGTGGATGATGTAGTCGGGGGGCTAGGAAGTAATGGAGGTAGAGATGAAGAGTTAAGGGACTGAGAAGGCATTTGAGTTGTGTTTATGTCTTGTGTTTTAGGGTAATAGTTGTACTAGTATTGTTTGGTTTTAGGAATAGAGGAGTATTTCTCCTCGAATAATTTAGCAAGGGAAACACAATGCATCAAGGTGGTACGTTCTTGAGCCAACACATCCCTACGAATTTTCGCTTTTAATCCACCAACGAAAAAATCTAGAAGAGCTTTAGTTGTAACCCCTTGCACCCAGTTAGCTAGAGATGTGAATTTGACATAATAGTCTTGGACTGAGCTTTCCTGAGTAAGCTTAAACAAATTAGATCTATGCCATTCATAAGGGGAAGATCCAAATTCCCGTTCTAAGGCTTGAGTAAACGTAACCCAAGTAGGAAAAGAGTTGGATGTAGACATCATTTGGAACCATGGCACAACATCTTTTTCCATATGCACTGTAACTATTGTTAAACGTTGCTCATCCGACGTATTATAATAATTAAAGAATTGCTTTGCTTCAAAAATCCATTGAAGCACATCATAACCATCAAATATAGGAAAGTCCAATTTAACATTGCGAGCTTGAAAGGAAGGGCACAACGAAGGATTTGTAGACCCTGATTGCAGATTTGCAATGGATTGGAGAGTTCCAATGTAGTTTCCACCGTTTTGAATCCAGTATTATCGCCACTTCTCTTATTTGTCATTGTCTCCAACAATCATTTAATGTCCCGATTGGTAGCAGCTACCGCATCATTAAGGGTTTTCACATCAACAGAGAGGTCCTTGAGGTGAGAAACCTCCACTACGAGTTATTTCAGATGAGTATTCTCCGCCATGACTCAATGAAAAGCACCAATTGAAAGGTAAAAATCACTATAAGCAAAAATAGTATAATCCAGGAACACCTAGTGTAGTATTGGTATTCAAAAACACAAGAAGTTCCAATACAGAAACAAAGCAACAACAAAGAAAATCAGAATTCCCAAATGTTCATGGACAGAAGAGAAAACATAAGAGAGAAAATTTTCTATAATCCATCCATCCCCTCCCACGTTATTATTTGTAACTATATACTAGTATTTCCTCCATACATGTTTTGTTAGCCTTTTGTTCGGTATTTTGGATTTTGTGCCTCTGCTCCTTTTCCAGCCCTCTGCCCCGCTTGCCATGTGGCCTTGACTTATCGTTTCTCCAGCTGTGTTCTCACCCTTCTTCATTGGTTTCATTACATTTTCAAGATAAATTTATAGCTAACATTGAAACAAAAGTGTGTCAAATTATATAAACAACTCAACTGTTATTATGAAATGTGTTTCAAACGTTACATAAACTTAACAAAATTTGATTGAAATGATTAAATCCACACAGTTCTAAATTTGTGGGACTAGATTGAACTAAAGTTTCGAAGAAAGACTAATTTTAATTTTTATTCAAAGTTGCAAAACAAAAAAACATATTTAACTCATTTTTTAATTATCATTCCACTTTTCTTCAAATTACTATTTAAAATAATAATTATAGTAAATAAAATATATTCAAATAAGATACAAGTTGAATTTTAAATAATAATAAAAAGTAATGAAATATTAAAATAGTTTAAAAAATATAAATTATAAAATTAACATTTATAATCATAATTAAAAAAACACAATAGTTTAACTATTCATAACAGCTTAAACTATTAAGTTTATATTTTCTTATCTTGTTTATATATTGAGTTCAATATATTTATCACATTCGATTTAGATAATATTTATTAACAATTTTTTAATTTTTTAATTGTAGTATAATTTAAAATAAATTACAATAATATTATATATTTTTTATTTTGAAATGAATTATTATTGTCAATAGCGATTTTCATCCAAAATTTTGAAGGACCGAAATAATATACTCAAAATTTATATATTTAATCATTGTCAATATGAAAAAAAATAGTATTGAAATATCCTTATATGTTTCATGTTAGAAAATGATAGTTTTGAAGTTGAATTTGATATGAAACTCATTTTAGATAAGCTTTTCTAATTTAATCTCTCTCACTCATGAGATATTCTAATATTTGAAAACGTTGTTGTGGAATAAGTTTCAAAGAATTAATACGAAAATCTTCACATGTAATTCTTTGAATATTGAGGAAGGATTCCTCTAATCCAAGACTTGGATCTTTTGTGTCATGCTTGAAAACATGTGAAGATGTAAATATGTATTGTTTTTGTTTTTAAGGGTATATTTCCTTTTATCATTTTTTTAAAAAATATTATTTTATTCTTCATCAATATACCTTTTTTTTTAATATTTAAGACTAAAAAATGATTTATCAAAATCTAATAAAAAATTAAGAGAGTAATTACTGAAAGAAAAATCTATGATAACAAGTCTGAATTAAAAAATGGTTATGAAGAAACAATAGTACATCATTTTTCCTTTTATATTCATAAAAAAAATAAATGTACAACATACTCATGGGATGAAAAAAGTATTAAATATTAAACTAATGTTTTACTATTTATAGACATGGGAATTACTTTTTTATCTTAAAAAATGGAAGAGAATTAATGAGAAATGAGAGCAGAAAGAATAAATGTGTGTCTAACTTTTTTTTTTTAGAAACAAAGAAAAAACATGTAAGAATGAAATATGAATACAATACGTGAGAAACTTAAAAGACAATGAACAAAAACAAAAAATATATCTCAACAAATATTTTTTTTTTATTATATTTAATTTTATATTTTATTATTTATTAACATTAAATATTATACTTTATAAAAAAAATAAAAATCTCACTAATTTAATATATAATATATATTACATATATTTTATAAATAAACTTACAAATTTTGGACGGGCAATGGCCTCCCTATAATTATATGAAGATCCACCCCTGCGTATTGTATCCTACCTTTTCTAAGTTAAGGCAAATGGTCGTATCAGATATGTGTCGTATTTGTATATCATAGTATATAGGGATGACAAAATGGGTCAGGTCCGTCGGGCCGGCCCGCCCAAAAAAGGGTGAGCCGAGTTAGAATTTCCAACTTGTCAACCCACTACAACCTGGCCCGCCAGTTTAGTGGGCCAAAACAGGCCAACCCACGGGCCGACCCGCCAACCCATTTTTTATTTTATTTTTTTAATGTTTAAAATTAAAATAATTAAAAAATAATACTTTTTTATATTATATAAATAAATTTATACATATAAATTAATTTATAAATAAAATTTTAATAAAAAGTTAAAAAAAGTTAAAAAAAATTAAAAAAAGTTAAAAGAAAAGAGATGGGCCAGCCCGGCTTGGTCCGCTTTTGGCGGGCCATAGGCGGGTCGAGCCAAAACGGACTGGGCTGGCCCGTTTTGACACCCCTAATAGTATATCATCTTACTCAATTGTCGTCACATGTCATTTTATTATTTTAAAATTTTAAAATTTAAAATTTATGATTATGTAATTTTTAAATTATATAATTTTGTAAATTTATGATTGTATAACTGTATATTTTTATAATTTAAATATTTTAGTATATTAATTCAAAATTATATAATTATAAAATTATAATTTTATGATTTTAATTCAAAATTAAAAATATACCATAACTTTATATTTCATAAAAATTCAATACCAATTACAAAGTATTTAAATCTAAGAATTTTATAATGATATTTCTGTGATTCTATATCACCGGCCTTGTTATTAGATGTTTTTCACGACCTTCACGGATAACTCCAACTTCACCTTTATTATCCAATGTAAAATATATTAATAAGTTTCAAGATTTGGAAATTCTCTAAGTGGTATTGGATTTTTTGTATTACATTTTTATAGTGTTATGTTTTTATAATGATATATAAAATTATGATATATTTTGAATTTTTAATTCAAATCATAAAGTCATAATTTTAAATTATACAATTTTAAAATAAATTATAAAATTATAAAATTATAAATGTATAAAATTATAAAATTATAAATGTATAAAATTATAAAATTATAAACATATAAAATTATAAAAATATAAAATTTTAAAATAATAAGATGACAATTGGTGAGAGATAACCTGATTTGGTTGAGTTTTGTTTGAAAACTATATATTTGTTTTAGAACACTCCTACAGTTTCGTTAATTACTAAACCATTTTGGTTGATTTTTTTTTTTTAAATTTAACTTTGCACACATTACTTTGTTTAATTTAACAAATTCCTTATTAATTTTTTTTTCATAAATTTGAAAAATAACATTCAAATTGACTAAAAATAAATTACTCAGAATGGTTGTTTCATTTCTAACTAAAGATCATATAACTTTATACCTCATGATAAAAATTATGTTTTTTGTTAATATTTTGTAGTTAATAAATAATAGGTTAATAATAGTCATTTAGTGGATCAAAATGAGTTGAAGTCACTTTGTTAACCCTCCTAATCGATAATTTTATTTTTGACAACTAATTTGCACACATTCATGTTGATGTGTCGTGTAACTAATTTAGGCATGATTTGGAATTCATTAAAATTGTAAGAGGAATTGTCTCAGGTTGAACTAAAATTAATGAATAAAATTCTTGTATCTAATGTTCGTGCTCTGCTAATCAACACTTTTTATTAACGCTTTCGAACCTTCACATAAAATCCACAACGTCAATGCTAACATTACCAAAAATGACATCCTTTTTATTTTTTACCTTCAATACTTAAAAAAACCTCAAATAAACATGTCAACAATATAGCAATGACTTATGTTATTTCATCAACAAAACTATCAAATATCAGGGACTTTGAAGAAAAAAATGAAAACAAAATTAACTAGTCAATAGAATAAAATTTTGTAATATCAACTAATTAAAAATAAACAAATTTAAAAGAGATTTAAAATTTATTCAAACTTTAACTTTGATAAGTTAACCATATATACTTATTAGTACATAACTATTTTCTTATCTGTAAGTGACAATAGAATTTAAATGTAAAACTTCATGTAAAATATAAAATATTTCACCACTAAAGTGATAAAGTCACACGAATTATCCGATGTGATATTTGATTTTTTTTTTCTTTTTAAGTTTCTATACAAATTTAATTCCTATTCTTTAACTTTGATAAGTTAACCATATCTACTCGTTAGTACATAACTATTTTCTTATCTGTAAGTGGCAATAGAATTTAAATGTAAAACTTCATGTAAAATATAAAATATTTCACCACTAAAATGATTAAGTCACACGAGTTATCCGATGTGATATTTTTTTTTTCTTTTTAAGTTTGTATACAAATTTAATTCCTATTCTTTTACCATTCCTGGTATCATTGCATCTAACCTTTCATTTCATTATTATTGTTTTAAAAAAAAACTTTTTTCTATTTTATTTTTATTTTTAATTATTCTTAAATGTTTATTATTTAAATAGATTAATTTACGAATACTAATATTGGTTTACACAAACGAAAAAAAATAACCTGTGGGATTTAAAATTTGAATGGTTAAAGCAAATTGACCTATCAATCTATCATATAAAAATTAAAATTGAAAAAAAAATTAAAAAAAAAAACTTTTTTTTTAAAAAAATGGATTCCATGTCTATTTAGTGAACATTTAGGTTGATTTCCTAATTTCCCACCTTGATACTTAATAAATGGTCATAGTTATTATTACCTTTTTTCTAGTGGCCAACAATCTCCTTTATTTTTACATCTCTTATATTTGATTAAGAGTTTAATGAAAATAATTTTTAAATAATTATCATAAAAAGTTAATAAATTTATGTATGACTGAGTGGACGTGAGAAAATGATTAAGTTATTTTTTCCTTGATTGATCAAAACCCAAATGACAAATTTATCAAGAAAATAAGTATCATCTCATCGATGATCAATAATCCACCAATATTATTGTTAATAATTTTTTCTCGTTGCTCAATCAATAACTTCCCTCGCTTTTACCACAAAAATAGGTAGACATATTCAAACAAGATAAAGCATAATAAATAATTTTTATTATATAAGTTTGATACATTTTAAAAACATAATTTGATTAAAATATTTACGGTACATCTTAGTGTTAAAACATTGAGAAATTAAGGAGAACAGAAATAGACTATGATGTTTCATTTTTCTTATCATCACATGATACATTGCTAACTAATGAGTTATCAAGAGATATTGTTAACGAGCATCTACAATTTTTGTTCTCTCTTTCTCTTAGCTCTTCTACAATTACGAAAAGAACAAATAATTAAGATGAAAACTCACATCACTTTAAGAATGATACTCGATTCTCACTGTTTCAAAAATGTCACTACTTACAACTTCAAATTTAATACTTGTAGCAACAATGGAATTCATTACTTCAATTGGTTTTAGTAATAAGAAAAGAATAAATCTAAAGATAAAAGTTTATCTTTACCCTTAATCAATACTCACTTGAGTGTTAATCACTACATCCTTCCCAATTAAAGGAGGCATAGCAAATTTACTTGGCAATAATCATTAAGAAGTTTTGGTATATACCATGTTTGGGATGTGCTTTACATTACAAAACAACTAGCACATGCAAATTAGCCACAGTGAACAAATGAACTAATAATTATAAAAGGTTGAGCTTGGAACAACATGATTAGGCAAACAAAAAAACATGCCTAAAACAATGCAACTCAATTAGTGGAAACCCAATCACAAGTATGAAACCACATATTTCTTTAACAATACAACCACACATGTATACTCACACCAAGAATATGATAAACCTCACGTTTGTAGGAAGAACTCAGTCAGTTAATTTTGCTTCTAAACTAGATCATCTGGCCCAGCAAGCACCACCTGCATTTAGAAAACAAATACCCATTTTTAATTTGCATCAAAGTAAGATATCCATTTCAACAAGGAAATGCGTGATTTTTCATTAAAGCATTAACTTTTTATAACTAATTTGTCTCCAAATAAATTGTTTTCAATGTCATTTATTGAGAAAATGATGTATAAGGTAGTTTCTGTACTACTTTCTGTACCTAAATGGTGGTAGTTTAAGGTTTTTTCCCCACACAAATTAATGACAATATTATATATAACTTATTGACACAATTTTACTAAAATAACTTCACTCTTTCAGTAAATGCATTACTTTCTATCTCCTACAAATACATAGACAGCAATTTATTTGGAAGCAAAGTATGAATGCAAACATTTTGGATAGAGGTAGGATCTAAACAATGAGACAAGAAAGTCAACATATGAATCAGTAACAGGTAACCAGATGAGAAGGGTGCATACATTGCAATCAAGAGCATATTTCCTGGCAAGCATGATGGCTACATTTCTTTCTCTCTCTGATTCAAAGGTTAATACAAATGAGAGACCTTTTCTAGCTTGCCAAAACAATGCCTTTGCTGCATTACTGACATCACTTCTAACTCCACATAGCTGAAGTTAAAATAAATGTTAGTTAAAGGGTAGTCAAATAGAGGTGTTAAAAGATAATAAACCATAAATAAAAACGGTACACAAATGGAACATTGCACTTCGATAAAAACATGTTATTCTTTATATAGGTTGTCTGTGTTAAATAAAGAATAGAAAGGAGTAATTCTGTACTGGGAAGACATTGACACTGTAAATTTATGTGTCCGGGGGCAGATGGAGAGCCTTTAACTTTCATGTTTAACATGTTGTCGGACAGAAGAATAAGGACTCATTGCAAAATTAGTACCTGCATTGATGGGGAGTAAATCTCTCTAGCTTTTGTAATCCAACCTCTGCATAGTTTTATCCTCATCCTCCCCACATTAAATGAATGAGTAGAATGAGATGAGTGATCTTTTCCATTCATTTGAGAAATAACTACCTGTGAAAATCCAATACAAACCAGGAATTATTCTCCCAAGAAATGTCCACTACCAAACCAAAACTTCTTCTCTTTTGTAGATAAAAGGACTGTGAAAATGTGGAAGTACATAGTTAGTTACGCATAAAAAATGAAACAGTAAAGCTGAGTTATAACACATGTACGAAATTTACTCAATTAGACTACAATGATTCAAGAAATGTAAGGCTCTTTTATACACTACAAAAAGAAAAAAAAACTAAAAGATATGGCATCCATCTTTATCAAAAACTGGAATGGCGAATCAATAGCTTGTGTTCTATCACCCACTACTATAAGCTTGCTTGCAAGTTTGCAACAATTATAATACAGGGTGGGTGGCGACTATGAGAGAGGATGGGAATGGAAATAGGAAAGGGGTGTTCCAACCAAATAGTAAATTTATCAACCAAATAGTAAGCAAGGTTTATAATGTTTGTTGAATTATAGGACCAAACAGAATTTAACTCTGCTTTTAAACATTATCTTCAGAAATAACTGAGAAGACAAACAGATATTTCATAATATTTATTGAATTAAATGACACTTTTTCTACAGCCTTTTCTGCCAGGAGAAGTTAAATTACTGAATCTAGAAAGGATGCTGAAAACATACATTAAAATCAGCATTAGATTTTCGTAGAAGTGACTCTACATGGCTTCCGAGTCCTGAAACTGTTACACACAGATAGGTAGCTGTTAGCATTTGTTTTCTATTTCAGGGTGCACCAATAGTTATTGTCACGTACAAGATAACCCCAACTATGCAAACTTGAAAACAGAAGTTATTTTCTGGGAAAAGAAAAAGGTAAAGGCCCTTAAGAAACTAACCAGGTTGAACGGGATTAGTTGTAAGGGTAAGTTTTTTCCCATTGGAGACAATATCTATTTGTAAGATTCTTCCTACATCAGAGGGGTCAGGAGCATATATTGATTTGATGGCACCTGAGAAATGAAGGGAAACCAACTTCAAATATTATAAAAAATAATCAAGATCAATTACTTGTTGGAGCCTATTCAAGGAAACAGCAACATAAACAAAGTCAACAAGATATGTAAAACATTATTCATTATGCAGGTTGCAAATAAAAATAGATTCCATCGCCATATTGGAGCCATATATCATGTAAAATCAAAGAACTAATAGCAGCTAAATGTTGCAGAAGCATATTTGAAAAGTTACATTTGTTGGATTGTAAAAATAGGATACATTATTAAAGAGGATACATATTTAAATGCTCCAACCATTATTTATAGAAAGACCAAGAATAAATAAAGGCATCAAACCTTTTCTTGACATTTACACTCACTTATAGATCTAAAATGGAAAGCAAACTGGCCAATTTGTATAATATACACAGATGATATAGTCATTGAAAAACTTCCAGACCAATGTCAAATTAACAGAATCAAGTATAGATGTTACTAAAAAATATCAACACAATACTGTGATCTGAGCATTCTGAAACACGATTGAAAACAAACTAAAAGAGAGGTACCTGAAATAACTTCCCTCCAGCTGCCTTCAGATGACAAGCGATACCACTGAATCGAACATTTAGAAACATGTGGCACTTCATCTGAGCAAGGCTGGACTTGAAGATATGAACCCAAAGCTTCAGAACCATTTAACATGTATAAGCGAGATTTATTTTCCTCGTCCCTCTTGCTCATGGTTAGCTGGTATAGATGAAATGAAGTTATTGCAAGAAAAGTAGATTTGAGTGCATTAAATCTTAGTATTGATAAAATGTATAAATTATAGTTTGCAAACCATAGTTTTATCCGATAGACAAGAGGCTTTTATTCATTCCATTCAAAACATGGTTTGAGAACCAAAATCATGTTCAAACACGACCAAATCAAGATTTTGCCCAACATGTGTTATTTATTAGTTAAATTTTGGTTACTATAATCGAAGCAAACATTTTACGATTGATTCAAATTGGGAAAAAATAGTATATGAATAAACTACTATTGTCCTATTACCACATGTTAAAAGACTGCCCAATCGAATCTAGTAAAATTGATTATAGCTTTGATAGCTAATTTGAGCAAGTGAAACACGATATCAACAAACCTCTTTCTGAAGCTTAATTGAAAATATAGATTTCTCTCGAATTTGGTCCCTAAGAGCACGTAATTCATATTCCATGGCCATCACCTGAAATCATACACTTGTCATATTTCACCATTATGAAGAATATTCAAATTGTAACACAATCTAGTTAACAGGTCCTTAAATTAAGATGTGCCTGATTGCACGTGTAATGGTTCAAGTTATCCCAAATGATATGATGTAAAGCAATGGAAAATTAAGTAAGTTAGGATACGGTATAGCAGAGTATATTAATTAACAGTAGTAATATATGTATTTACATACACACACATAAGAATTAGAAAAGAATGAAAAAAAGATATGCGTTGACATTGTAAAGTATTTTTACAAAGTCATCCAAATCACAAACTACCATATATAAGTTTGTTGACTTTGACAATAATCACCCTAGAAGTCACACTAGAGGTGATTTTTATTTGGTTAACAATGTAAAATCTTTCCACACTGAAGATACTTATCAGTTAAACTCAAAATGTTAATATTAACATGTAATATACCAAAATTCTTCAGATATGGTACGGTCAAATTTACACAATTCAAACCAAATTTCAGCATTTAAGACAATTATATGCATTTCAAACATTCCAAAATAAAAAATTTCATATTTTGAAAGGTTTAAGGTGAAAATGTCGTATCTAAGCATGGTGTATGATGTGTAACTACGAAATTATAGAAAAATTGGTGTTAATGCTTCTTGTCAACATCTGGATCATTTTTCTTACTATTATAATCATTATTATAAAATGAAGTACAGTGAAGTTAAGCAAAAACTACCCGTTATAACAGTAATGAGGAAGAGGAAAGCAATTCACCTTGCTTGGCTGATGTAACAGTTTGATTCTTCTAGCCTCTTGAACCTCTTCTATTAGTCCATCCACGTCCTAACAACGAGGGACAGTAGATATTATATACCAATAACGCATCTTTAGAGATTTTCCATATTTATATACATTGCAAAATGAAGGATGATATAACATGATATGAAGATACAATGTAAATTACAAGCAAAGAACTACAGACAGGGTAGTCAGAAAACTCAACCTTCTATTCTTTTTTACAGTTCCAGCCTGAGTATTTTTATGTTCACATGAATGGAAGTATGAAAATTTCCAAGTCAAGTTTGTATAGTTGACGAGGAAATTAAGTTCATAAGAATTGTTCAGCTTATACAATTTCTATAGGAAAATTATCTTCAAGATGAGGCCCTCATACAGAGAATAAACCCCTCTTTTCTATCCTAAAATTGTAGTATTTGGTAATCTTTTGCCTACACCCAAACATATGATTCTCATGTGTACATTGAGTATTATTATAGAGTGAAGTAATGCTTGATTAAGAATTCTTTAATGCAAAATTATACATACATATAATTGTGTAATCAAACAACACTTTAGTACCTGTGGTTTAGAAGCTTGCGATGCCTTTTCTTGTTCTTCAAGAGCTTCCCCAATTCTGAGCACCACTGACCTTGCGCTTTCGATTTCGGCACAAGCAAAAGATTTCTCTTGATTAACTAACTTCTTAGCATCTTCAGAAGCCTACAAAACAAAGATGGATTCCAGTTTTCTTGTCAAAACATATTTAATTCAAAGAACTAGAAAATCAAAACTATTTCAAAATGCCTTGGAGAAGGAAAAACAATTGCAATGCTTATAAATGGAATGCTAGTAATATTAATGAATAGTTATCACCATCGTTTCAAAACATTAGAAGAGGGTACATATCACAAAATAATTTTTGTAGTGACCAACTTCCTTCCACTATCTTAGAGTAGTTTATATGTTGCATTTTGGAACCAACTTGGTTTTTTTTTTCCCAATACACCCCCTAACATCCTACACTATTATGCTTGGTACATGTATAACATGGTGTGTAAATCCTAAACCCTAAACAAATATATTACTTTGAAGTAATTTATATGAGGGGTGGTCTTGAGAAACTCAACCCTAACATATTCATATCATATTCATATTCAACAACCTTTTCAATTCAAAGTTTGATTTCTTATTCTTTATCTCCTTATTTTTATCTTTATTTGATCTCTTTATCTTTTACCATTTATATAAAACAAAATATTTAATTTTTCAAAAGTAACAAACAAATTGAGTACTGTGCGAGTCTCTTGGATTTCAATACTTGGACTTAAAAATTCACTTGCCAAAATCCTTACCATAGTACAGTTTGAAACAGTTTATTTGCAAACAATACACAAACACATGTCAAACAATGAATTCATTATTGTTTTACAATATGTAAAAAACAAACCCAAATGAATTTTGGAATTTGATCAAAGCAATAATAGTGAAAATTCATAAATTGTTCAAGTAAATTAAATTATGAATTAGCAGAATGTTTTGGAGGAGATTGCGTAACAAGTGACCAAAAATTAGATGTCGAAGAAGACCTGTTTGAGAAAGTTTACTAGCTTCTTCACTTCAAACTTCTCTTGGATCAATTCTCCTTCATTTTGAGTCAACTTAACGGCTAAAGCTTCCACCTGCGAGGAATAATTGTTAAGTATGAATGTTTAGCATCATTAACATGAATTGAAGAGCTAAAATAATTTTCTTCATGCATTATGAAATAGCTTCGCAGAAATATGTGGGGTTCAGAAAAAAGGAAATGAAAACACGCTCCACGAAAGAAACCAGAAAACTTAAAAAGATAGTGGATCAAATGGAATGAAATAACATTTCCAACTTTGAACAATGTAGTGTACTTACTTAACATGAAATAAAATAAAATAACTAACCATAGATATAGCTTTCTCCACATCCTCTTTGTTTCTTCCTGCAAAACGACCTCTTAAAGATTCTAGTGCATCTCTGAGTTTTTTCAAAAGAACATGCCCCTCCAAAGATGCAACGTCTCTCAGTTTTGCCTGAATTTTTCACACAGAAAGGAGGACAGGGGAATCATCAGAAATTGAGAAAAGAAACACGACTCAGATTAACAATCAAAAAAAGACACCGATGAACTGTGATTTGAAGTCAATAACAAAACTTTATTTCAACAATGGCACTTACCTAAAATCTAAAAGAGATCTAACATGAACCAGCTATTTTATTTTACTTTAACTTTGAACTAATGTGTATTTGACAGAACAGGGGAGTGTTGAAAAATATTGGATATTTATATTTAGTAAAGGGAAATAACCAAATAGTAGACCATGAGCAAATAATTGAAACAAAAACCTCATTGGACAACTTAGCAGCTGCAGCCAAGTTCTTGTCAAATTTACTGGCAAGGTCACGAACTGAGATCCGCTTGTGTTGGTCTGACAAATTGGAAGCTTCTTGTTCAATAACATCCTTCAATGAAGGACCTTGGTTTTCCTCAACTGGCTCTTCCAGAATTTGATTATCAGCTCCCAGTTTGTACTTTGGAAAACTATCATAAATAAAGCTCACGTCAGCTGAAACTGGCGGAAATGCCTCCATTGGCATCTTGATTTCAACTTCCGGACTTATCTTTGTCATGAGGAAAATTGTAGTCTGGTAAAAAAAACATATTACAATATAGTATGAGGCCTTCGATAGAGAATATAGCAGTGAAGAGTCAAAAGTTAAACAAAATTTAAGTATAGAAGACTCCTTTCTTCATCAACAACTACAATCAAACCCAGCTTAGACAAACGTATTGAGGACATATGACATGTAATTTAGAGAAGGTGAAGTCATGAAAGAATGCTAAAAACAAGAAAGCGTGATGGAATAGGTGTGGTTGAACTTCTAGGATCTGTCTACTACTCAAAGCACCTTTTACCATAAGAGACAAATCAATAGTAAATAAACGTCTTCATGAACTTTAAGAAGCATCAATCATGTTGGATTATGCGGGAAAGACATTCTAAATTCATGTTCATGCAAGTTGGTGATCAAACTACAATCAAAACATAAACAACATAAGTTCATCACGGTTGCTGATGATCTGCCAACTGCCAATTATGAATCACATTGTAAATCAAAACATCCTCATTGAGAATATAAAGACTTAAAAGAGTGTTGTTACCAAAGATTAGACTTTGAAGGAGGATAGAATCTTGAAGTGTTATCAACAAAGATTAGAGTTTGAGGCGAAGATGGTTAGATTGGTAAAAGATGCCAGAAATGTTCAGACTAAAATGACGATCTCATTTGACTCCATTTAGTTTGAGCAGAAAAAGTGGCCGAATACATCAATTGTCAATTAATTCGTATACAACTAAAAAAGGGAAAAAGAAAAGGATGGAAGAATTAGTACGGCATTTAATTAGAAGAAAAATGATGTAGCAGATAGCATTAGTAGTAATGGTCAGAGGGAAAGATTAGAAGCAATAACATAAACTAACAGCTATATTGTGGTTGAATATTAATCTTGAAACATAAAGTGATTCATTTCCTATATTTAGTAAAAAAAGAGAGATCAAGCGTAGTCACCGTGCCAACAAGCCTTCACTCACCAAACTACATTATCAAATTACGTTTCAAGTTAGTGCAGCAGTTCCTAATATAGAAACAAAAACCAGATTAAAAAAACAAGGTTTCTCCTACCCACAACAAACACGCAAAACCATGAAACCACATAGATCTACACAACAAAAATGAAAAATTGCTGACATTGACGCAGGCACCTAATACATGATAAATCAATAATAAGAATTAAGAAATAAAGTTAGAGAAACAAAGTAAAAGCATTGATAATTCGAGATCAAACAAGAGGATTGTCTGTCAATCACATCAACATCTAAAGATGCATTCCTGAACATCGTCAAACCAACCCACATTCCACAATTTCCGTCTTACTCAATCACAAATGCAGAAATAAATAAAAAGGTAAAATCTTACTTTTCACTCAGCAACACTTGTAAGTAAGGCCACTGAAGCAAAGAATAGAAAGAAAAATGAAAAGCAAAGTGAGAGTGAATGGAGAGCCAAGAGTTGCATGCATACAAATGGAAATGCCAGAGAGAGAGAGAGAGAGTGAGTGTACAAACTCCTAAAAACCCAAA
>Ga0214544_1004739_pt1 | contig 27050 bp, 14 predicted proteins | sample CNSS3metaG_FD_160074 | JGI IMG/M metagenome (GOLD analysis project Ga0214544, IMG submission 160074) | Root nodule microbial communities from cowpea collected in UCLA plant growth center, Los Angeles, California, USA - CNSS3 | ecosystem: Host-associated > Plants > Roots > Nodule | place: USA...
TAAAATAAGTAAATGTCATTAATTGAAAACATAAAAAAGTATGTATATTTATTATAAGATTACAATATCTTTTAAACATATATATCACAATCTTAGTAGTATTTATAATTAAATTCATTTTACTTCATAAAAGTCTTTTGAAATACTTTACAATAATTGTTGATAGGACGCATTAAGTTTACCTATGATTAAAGTTCAAGCTGAAGACTCAAAATAATGTATTTTGTTTGTGTAAACGTTCTTACATATCATGAAAAGGGACCAAATAATAATAATAATAAAAAAATAGTATAATGATTGAGAAAAAAACCATCATTTATCATGTGGTGTGACTGAGGTTTGTTTTTCCAGGAGAGTGGTCCTCTTAAAAAGAATCAGGTCGACATGCTATAGAGAAAAAGAAAAAAAAAATGAAAACGAACCTTGTTTTGTTTGTTCTCCATATATAAATCATTTTTTAATTTATTTGAAATTTCAAACAAGACTATAGTATTAATTTAATTGTTTAATAAATATATAACATGATTTTTAGTAATTGAAAATTGAAATTAAAAAAATTTAACATGCAAATGAAGGCAATATAAGTGCATCAGTATAAATAAAAGTAATAGGAGTATTTAAATTTACCTAAAATCATTTAGGAAGTATTTTAAAAATTGTGCTTTTGTTTTGAAAGAAATAAATTTGTTAATAAAAAATAGACAGAGAAAAAATAACAGGGATAATTTGATTAAGTGAATAATAGTTCGATGCAAAATAAAAATAAAAAATCAAAAGAAAAGGCATATGTCAAAATTTTGAGTGTGATAGATGAATAATTTATGTTGTACTTAACTTTCTTATTAATAATAATAATATTCCAAGTTTTATACTCATATTTAATTATTTTTTTTCATATTCAATAAGAAAACAAAAAAAATTATAAACAAAAATCAAATTTCAATTCTTCATTAATATTATTGTATACAAAATCATGTACATAATTTATATTATTATTATTATGTATTAGAAGTTCTACTAGTCATGTAAATAGATCAATCAAATATGTTTAAATACTTACAGATTTGGTAGAGGATTTTGAGAGTCATGATCAAATGAGTTTTGAAATGGAATCTCTTAGTTTTAAAAAATCTTTATTATTGATAAGTGGGTGTTTATAGACTTCTAACCGTATGCAAAGTCATATTACTGTGTTCTTTTTTCTTGACATGGTAGTATGCTTGACATCTCCTCACATCATATGCGACTTTATTTTTTTTTTCACTCCTAATTTGATCTAGACATAGACCAATTCTTCTTATTTATCCTAGAGAATCCGGTTCCTCTTACTCTCTTATATCGAAACTTTTTTCTCTCTCTTAGATCGAAACCTCTTATCTTTGGATTTTCTGGATTTTGACATGTTGACTGCTCTCACGAATAAATTAAAATCTCAGTTAAAATAGAATTAACAATCTAATACAAATAAATAAAATCAAAGTTTCAAATCAAATATTTAATTCTTGATAAAAGTAAAAATGCAAATGGACGAAAATAAAATAAAGAAAAATTTCTAATTGAACTTACAATGTCGATGATCAAAATATACCTAGGGATGTCAAAAAATTTGTACCTGTGGGTATTCGCAAATACAACTCGCAACGAGTATACCCGCGTGTAATGGGTACGTGTATTATTTATATTCGCATATTAACGAGATAGGTACATGTTTCACATTATTCATACCCATTGATACCCGTACTCGCTATACTCTCAACTAAATTAAAATATTAACTCTTGATTTTGAATGAGTTAATTGATTTAAAAAAATAACTTCATTTATCTATAAACTAACATTCAACACTATTTAAATAAATTATTTAGTGTTGCTAGCATGATATTTCTATTTGCACGTTATGATGTACCTATTTTCATATTAACATGGTAGAGTGCTTATTATAATCAATGTTTCCTTTTTCACAATGAAAGTATGTATTGGCCATCATATCTCATATTACATAGAAAAGATATTTCATATCGAATAAAAAAATGGACAAAACCATAAAATGAACAAAAACAACTTATATAATAAGTCTCCTTCTCTGTTTGATGGTTTTGTCCATTTTATTGTTTTGTATGTGGACTTCGTGTTCTACTTGGTAACACGTAAGTTTTATACCCATTTTTTTTTATGCTAGATAGCTCCGATTATTCTTCTTTCCTCTCTTATGCTGAAGTCTTAGATTTATTTATTTTTTTGGATTTTGCCATGTTAACTGCTCCACAAATAAATTAAAAACAAAATAAAATAAAATACAATTGAATTGACCGAAACCTAAATCGTATCAAATGAATGGCAACAGATTGAATCCAAGAACTGAATCAAAATAAAGAGGACAATAAACAAATTAAAAAATAAAATAAAATTGGATACATGGAATAATGTGCTTGCGGAGCAGAACAAAATCTTCCCTGAACTACTACACAAGAACCTCTCTACAACTCTAGCTCTGTTTTAACAGACGATTTCTAAGGTTATGTTCATTTTAGTAGATAATTTGAAGGATAGTAACTGAATGAATTTAAAGAGATAAATGAGTGATTGTAGTGTGTTTGTTTCGAAGGATATATAAAAGAATTTAAAAAAAAAATTATGAAAGTTTGTAATAATGTGATAGATGTGACAAATAAAAAATATATTTTAATAGATTAAATTATAATTTTTTTTTTGTCTTTATAATTAAAATGAAGAGAAAATAAATTTTATTTAAATAAAATTAATTTAGAATTAATGGAAAATATAAGCTATTTAGTTAGAATAAAAAGTTAACAGATATAATAAATTTAAAATAAAATTTGATTGACTGAAATTTTGTTTTAATTTTGTGTTGATGAAAATAATAGACTCTCCTGCACATCCATCGCTTTTATACTTTCAAATTTACATAAACCAATACAATTATTCCTTGCAAATCTATCTGTTTCAATAGTCTTGGTAGCGAAGGTGGTGTGATGTAACTTACAAAAAATTGTCGACCCCGGCTCATCATTAATAAATAAAGAACTCATTTCTTACAGGACAAAAAGGTTAAAAGCTAAATGTTTGATGGTTTGCGCATATATAGACTCTGACAGCCTACATTTATAAATGAAGAGATGTCATGGAATTCGTTCTTAGACATTGTGTAGGGTCATATAATCTTAGAATACATAACAAGGAAAAAAAAAATACAAAAAGTAAAATAAAGAGGTAAGACAAGATAATAAGAAAATAAGATACAATCATATTCAATAAATATAATAATGTCTTTTAAAATAAAAAGTAAGATAACATTATTTTTTAACTTATAAATACATGTACTTAGAAAAAAAATAGAGGAAGAGAGACAAAATGCATCACAAAAATAAAAAGAGAAAGAAACAAAAAGATAGAATTTGTAGCAAAGAGTAGCAATTTTTAATCATGTTATTCTTTATTTTAATTTTACTTTACATCTATTACTAACTTTTTTAAAGATAAAAAAATTTGAGCAGATAACTTATTTTTCTAATTATTAAATTAAATTTAAGTAATTAATAACTTAAAAAAAACATTCAATTTGAATATGGATTTTTGAATTTTTATTCTTTTAATTTTTTACTCCTAACTAATTTTAAATAATAAAAATTTACATTACACTATAAAAAGTTAAACTTATAGTTAATCATTTTCAATAAATAATTATACATTTCAAAATATTTATTAAAACGATGAAAACTAAAATTTTATGATACTCAAACTTCTCAAAATTAAAAAAAAAAATATTGTATAGAAAAGTTCCAACTTCTATTTTTATATATTTTTTTAATAAAACTATTTCAATAAATTTTAACAAATTTTTATTTTATAAATCTCAATTAAAAATTTAATATTTTATTATATGTTGAATGTGTAACATTTTTTTTTTCTTTCTGCACCTTATCAAGTATCGAAATAAGAGCAGGTGAGACATCCAACATTTTTTAACAGTTGAATAAATTATGCATAAGCCCATACCTGACAACCAGCCTCTTCAGAAATTGATATTTGTCCCTCTCAATTTATCTTTTCCCTCTCCAACATTTTTTTTTTGTCAAAATATTATTGGAGAAAATGATTTTATAAATTGATAAAAGAATTGAAAATTTAAAACACAAAAACTTTTTTTTTTCTTGTGTAGAACTTTAAATGATATTCAGCGAAAATTAATATTAATGCATTAAAAATATTGTTTTTTATATTTGTGATGAAAATACGAAAAATTAATACGCAAAACCTTATTTCAATTTCCTTCGTGCTATTAATTAGTGTATCATTTATCGTCATATTATATCAAATTTGATTAACTAAAAAATATCACATGCCAGTGTCATATTAAATTCGTTCCTTTTAAAGTTTTCCGATTCTTTTATTTTTCAATTCATATATGCATAATTATATTAAATATAATAATATAATAATTAAATTAATACTGTAGATATATTTATGTACAAAATAACTATATTATTTTTATTTTTCCTTTATTATAAAAGGATACCTTTACCTCTTATTCTAGATATTTTGTTGGCAAAAACAACTGTTTAACTTATGTAAATAGATTATTTTTTACCTTACATCACAGAAAAGAAATCAAACATTAAAGTGAGTAAATTTATTTATTATGATATAATACTATACTATCATATAAAAAAGATAAAATTAAATACATGTATTAATAAAAAATTATAAGACAAAATCTATATTTTTAAACTTGACCTTATAATTTCTATACACATACACACATTTATTATGATTAAATATTGTAAGAAAGGAAAATATGAAACATAATTAGTGTTGAAAAATATAAAAAAGAATATACATGAGAATCTTTATTACAAATCTTTATTACAAGTAGCAGCAAGAGGAAATTAAATGTGCAAAATGAAAATGATGACGAACATGATTTAGGAAGATAGAAATGCTTGGCAATAATAATGGTGATAGATGAAAACAAATTAAAAGAATCTAGAAATTATGTTTAACATATGAAGAAAACAAACATATAGAGGAAGAATGCGTTCAGAGAAATTCTCTCCTTACAGCGTATGCATACCGAGAGCGCCGTATATTCTGCTTCCGCTTCTTGTACACCATTCCCGCCAATATTACCACGCTCGCCGCTACAATTACTCCGATCCCTAGTCCTGCCTTCTTGCTCCAACTCAATCCTCCTCTTGACAAATTTTCTGCTCTTTCATCCTCGTCGTCGTGGATATTGTCTCCCTGAGAACTTCCCGGCGAAGGCGCCGGAGAGGAGCCGGGACTCGGCGAAGGCGCCGGAGAGAAGCCGGGACTCCGCGAAGGCAACGGTGAACCTATAGGTGAGCTGGCCGGGGAAGGTTTCGGAGCGTGGAAGGACGGTGACGGTGACGGTGACGGAGATGGAGAGGGAGACGGTTGTTCGGAGAGAACAAGGTGCAGTGAAAGAAAGAGGAAGAGGAGAAAAACTGGAAATACCGTGACATTTGGCATTGATTAATTATTTCTAAGAAAAAAAGGAATAAAAAGAAGAGAAATAGTGTTGATCTGAATCGAGAGTTGGAAAGTTGAAGATATGAAAAACCGGTAGATCTGAGTCTGCAGCAAGTCACAGCATGCATAAAGCGAGGGAAGACCTCGAAGCACGAGAAAAAAATCTGAGTAGCACTGATTTGGACACGTGGCTGTTTGCGAAAAAGAAGAAGAAGAAGAGTTGGAGTGTTTTGAAGAAAGTTTAGGTAATGCAAAATCAATTTGATGCTTGCTTATGAGTTATGAACTTATGACTGATCTATCACCAAATGGTGTGGCTTCCATGCAAAGCCAAAGGAAAACTGGATTCTATGCATTTCGACGCACGCAGGAGCGCTTTTCAATGTTTTATTTTATTTTATTTTTTGCATCTTCTATAGGTTTAAATTTAAATAACAATGATGTCTATTTTACGGTGACGCATTTGATTCACAGTTTTATATATGATCTAGTATTATAGAACATCTAGGATGACCTGAAATATATAGTAATTAATACTGATGAGAATATGTGAAAATAATTGTTAAAGAATTAATCAATGAAAATATTTAAAGAAAATTATACTTTGTAGTATATTCACAATTTCTTGCTTGTTATTTTCATTTTATTTTTTGCTAACGAGGGCGTACCGCACAATATTTATTAATATTTGGTGTCTAAATATAAGAAACAAAAGAAAGCGAAACTTCGTCTCATGGATCTCCCAAACGCCAAGTTGATTTAGATAATAGAAAGCTGTTGATTCGAAACACGTCAATTCGATTTATAGTTTTCTATTTCAAGAATTTAAAGATCCTTAACCGTTTGTGTTTTTCATAAAAATAAACTTGTTTGAGTTGGTTAAATCATTGAGTGGCAAAATTAAAAGAAGGGATTGATCTAGACTCGGTTTTGCACATTATTTAATAATTGTAAATAAAAATTTAATGTTTTTTTACTAATTTAATTGTTTGTTATCTAAACTATTCATATAAATTCTTTCTAAATAAATAAATGATAATAATAATATGATTAAATAAATTTATTTTTATGTATATTAAAACTAATTGTAATAATAGCTTTGATGAACACTAATAAAATGTAACATAATTTTAAATTAGTGAAGGTTTATGAAAACTTTTGAATTTAAATTACCCTTCTGAATGCCTTTGGCATGACACCATTTATTTACCTTGTCCTTCACTTTGCTCTCCTAAATCAGTCGCGAATCACCCAGAGCTGATATCCGCCATGATATTTAACTCATGATTTAGAATTTTGTTATGAAGTCCACTAAAAAAACTGAAAGATCTTTCAGCCAAAAGTACTCGAATGGAAAAAGAAATTAGTCACAAAAAATTACTTTTTGTAAAGTACTTAGGTGCGTTGTTAGCCATTTGACACTTGACAAATGAACCTATCCTATCTTGTACATAAAAGTAATGTATATAGAAATATTTAAGAAAAAAATCCGAGGCCCACCAACTACTTAATTTTCAATTATCAGTCATCGATACTGTTGATTAGCCTTATTTACAGCCTCTGCACTACACCCATGAGTTTACATACTCCTTACTTCTGGCACTACATAGCCTTGTGCGAGGTTAGTGTCAGTTGTGAGGTTCCTTGCGTGTATGTGTCATTTCTCCGTCAACAACAACATTATATTGATGATACAGAGAAGAAAACCAGAGCCAATCAAGTAGATACATGCAACTTTTTCATTATTATGCGTACGGAGAAAAAAAAAAGTAAAATTTAGCAGGGAATTTATTGAAGTCTCAACCCAAAAATTCTAAAGTGCCGACAGTTGTCAAATTTGAAGTTAATAGTAATCATATGTTGCCTTGCAATTGTGCCCTTTCTGAATCTAGCCCCCTCCTTCCCCACATTTTTTATTGGCCGGGGTGAGAAGAAGTAGCTGATATTTCACCCTCAGTCACATGCTATCATTAATCTCAATTATAGTTTTATAAAGAAAAAAGTGTTACTTAACTCTTCATAATTCATCCTTCACATCACTATTGCTACTCTGGCTCTCCTTGGCATCAGAGCTTTCCTTGGCGCCAGAGCTCTCGGATTGAGTAGTAGAGGTTGGTTTCTGGAGCTTGAATGGGATTGATGCATGTTTTTTGAGGAACTTGTAGAAGGCTACCACAGTACGATCTGTATCAACAGTAATCTGCACACGCAATGAACCAATTACATATTTTTTAATCACCCAATGATAAAAGCATATGTATAAGCATATTTAGAATAGGTAAATTGATAAAATATGTGCTCTTGCTTAATATTCACTTACAGGTTCAAAACTCTTGTTTCCTGCTGGGAAGAAAAGAAGGGTGGGGAATCCGTCGGGCTGCCAAGTGAAAACAGATTAACAGTCACAATTAAATTCTCATATTTTTCATTACTCAGTAGAGATGGATTCATTAACGGAATAGTAGATTCGGATAGTAAACCTAAAACCTAGCATGAGTTAGCACTTAACAACGTTTATATTGATAATGAACAATAGCATGTAACAAATACTTGCAAATAAATCTGGGCTAACCTTAGCCCTGGGGTGCTCATTTGTTGTTCCATCCATCTTGGCTATTACAAGAGAATCGATACTACGAAGATGTTTCGCAAGCTTGTCATATATTGGCTCCAGTGCTTGGCAATGGCCACACCAGGGAGCATAAATCTGAGTCCAACAAGCATTAAATTAACATGATAAAGGTGCAGATGCAAATAAAACTCACAGTTTAGGGTTAAAATTTCACCTCAAGGAGAACGTCCTTTGACTCATCCAAGACAATTTCATCAAAATTATTCCCAACTACTATTTTCACATCACCATCATTCTGTTACAAAGTTAGGAAGCACATCAGAAATGAAAAGCTAAATTAATAGGACAGAATTGATGGTTGGAAAATAAAATAACATACACTTTCAGGGATCGGATCTGACTTGTAAAATGGTTTTAGTTTGTCATCGAGAAAATCTTCCCCAAATGCCTGTGAAAAATGGAGATTAGAAATTTAGTCAAAATTATAGCTATCAAACCTAATGAAGTATTGATAAAAGCATCCATGCACACTTCCTGGCATGTAAGCAAATGAACAGAAAACTCGCAAAAAAGTACCTTAATTCTGTCAGCAGTCACCTCTCCGTCAAGTACAAATTTTCTTCCATCATCATTACCAGTGTATGCAAGTACCTGTATTGAAAATTCCACTGGTTCATTAAATACACTTCCAAAATATTTAAAGGATGTAATTGTTGATGTCATGATTTCCATGGCACATCATTTAACTAAAATTAAAAGTGAAGAAGAAATAATTAATTTTGGAGCATTAAATATACTTCCGAATGATTTAAAGGATGTAATATGTTAATGTCATGATTTTCATAGCTTGTCATTTAAATAAAATTAAGACAGGGAAGAAGAAATGATTACTTTTGGACCATCTCCACTGATGCCAAAGTATTCTGAAACAGGCTTTCCAACATCTTCATTATCCAGTTCCACAAATACAAAGATCAACTGCAATAGATAATAGCAATAAAGTTAAATCATTTCTAAAAATATCTAAGTACGCTTTAGGGGCAAGAGCTAAAAGAACAATATGTAAAACTTTTATCAGTAAAATGTAGAAAGTAAATTTTATTCTTTCCTACATATAAAATGATGGAGAGGGGCTATCAGCGAAATGTAGCAAGACCAGAATGAAAAAACAAATTTCCTATATCATTAGGGGCAAGACCAATACTCTGATGATTTTAAAACGAGATGGATATTTGCAAAAACAAGGATGTGAAGGTTAAAAGGTGTTTAGCTTAGAAACAATTCTGCACAGCACTTCCTTTTGTACACATCTTTATCTAAAGCTAATCAAGTCAGAACTAACTTTCAGAATTCGAGCAACTACCATGCCTGTAAGATTTTAAACCTACTTCGTACCTAGTTATCTACTTTTTAAGTTTAGCAAAAGAAAACTACGCCCACCAAGAAACTAAATCCCATGCCATCATAACTATAGCTGAGAAATCCTTCCTCTCAATCTACTTTCATGACCAACTAAGGAGTGCCCTGCCCCAGAATTCGCATGGAAAACAATGAATTCTATTTCAATTTGCACTGTTCTGATTCTGAAATAAAAGACATGCAAATTTGTCCAGAGAAAGAATGACATAACAGTAATAATTAGTAGCCTGTAAGAAATATACCTTTCCCTTGAAATATTTTGCTGCCTCTTGAAATATTGGGACGAACTTCTCTGAATCATTTGAAGTCGCAAACAGCAACACCTAAAATTGTGGTTTCGAACACAAAGCAACGTTATCAAGAATATTTTTCTTAAGAGATTACAATATTATAACATACATGTATTCAAATACCTACCTGTTTCTTGATTGAATTTTCGAAAACTGCTGGGGCACTTTCTCTTGTAAAAAGTGTTACCAAAGGAAGCTTGTTGGAAAAGACAAAGTCCGCTATTGCAGACTTCTCAAATTTGCCATCTGCTTAGACATAGTGAAAATACATCCTTGTTAACAAGGAAAGATAAAACATGTCAACGGGGAAACAAAGACTAAGGATGAGAAATTAAACAAACCAAAGTGGCTAAGTTTTTCTTCCTCCTTCTTGACGAGGATCAAAGCTGGGCGCTTCACATCGGGATCAATATGGAAAAGCTTTGCCACGTCAGAATTCACAGTCTGGTAAAAATTGACATCATCCTCAAGTCTTGAAGCGGCGGCAAGCTCCTCACTCTCAGGACCCTGCACATTATGCATCACAGGATAATGAAACATAACAACCAACAATGTCATTTGTCAAATAAAAAACAATCAACCATTTCATACATTCCAACTATACAGCTCTAGGATCTGATTTAATCCAGAGAATCAAATGAACAATTGCAGAAGACATCAATATTCCAAAAGCGTCAGCTGCATGTGTGTTCGGTGAGTGTTTACAAAATTAATTCTAGATCAAATCGATTCTGAAGATGTCATTTATATTTGGATGTTTTATTCTAAAAACAGGTTAATTGCAAGTATGATTTTTTGGATCCAATGAGATGCATGTAAATGTAACGTTACTTTAAGTCAAAATCAATTCTGGTCCCGAACTAACTCATAAAGCAGAACCAAAATTGAACATTTAGTAAGTCAACGTGATTGTATATTTATCAACCAATTTCAAACAATGCTCGAAGAAATCTGAATACTTACAACTAAAGAGTTGAGGAAGCCCAAAACAACTTTAGTTTCGTTGGTCAAAACACGTTGAGCATCCTCCAATGTAGTCAAGTTGTATATACCAGGTCCAATCTTCTTCTTAATCCACGTCACTATAGCATCCCTGCATTCCAATCAAGTTCAAACAGAAACCAAAAAATGAGTCAGATCCAATCAAATCAAGAGTTGTAATGAGAGAGAGAGAGAGAGAGAGAGAGGGAAGGAGTCTTACTTGGTCCTTTGGCCATTATAAGGCTTGTGAATGCCATCAGCGAAGAAGTAGATAGTGGGGAAACCCTGCACATCGTATTGCTGCCCCAATTCATTCTCCTCCGTGGCATCGACCTTCGCCAAAATGACATCGTCGCCCTTGAGCTCGGAGGCGGCGGCGGCGTACTCCGGCGCGAGTGCCTGACAGTGGCCACACCACGGCGCGTAGAATTCGACCAAGACGAAGCGGTTGTTTTTTATGACGTCGCTGAAATTCTTGTCCTTCAAAACGACGACATCTTTCTCGTCAACCTGAGGCTGCTTGTAGGCCTCGGAGTCGTCCTCGAAGTCGTCGAAGTCGCCGTAATTGGCGTCATCGAAGTGGTGGTCGTGGTGGTCCGGTGCGGAGGTCTCCTCTTCGAGGAAGCTGAGGTCTTCATTGTCGTCGTCGGCCGCGGGCGGGGCGGCGCAGAGAGTGGAGGAGAAGGAGGAGAAGAGGAGGAGCGTAGCGAGGGAGAGAAGGAGAAGGATTCGCATTGTGAGAGTGAAGGAGAGAATTGAAGAAACTGAGATTGGGATTGCAGAAAAAGAAAGAGAGATCTGGGTGTTAACAACAGTGGGAACTCTATGACTATGTGCTGTGTGTGTGACTTCGTTGACTTTCAACTCAACTCCGACCCTAATGAAACCGAAATCAAACCAATTCTCTTTCTACCCAAAAATAAACGCTCACTCAATTTTTGCTGCAAATTGTTGAAACGAGTATATTAGATATCGAATTTTTAATTACTACATTTATTAGTAGTAATTGATAATTTATTGATACCATTATTGCACTGGATTCGAAACTAGTATAATTTATTGTTGTAGTTTTTTATTTCTCGTGCCTGTGTAACAAAGGAAAAATAAAAGAAAAAGAAAAGAAATATACAGTTGTTTGTTTATGAAGAAAGTGAGATGAAAGTACAGAAAATAATTTATCTATTTCACAAGCTAATTAATCATCAATAGTCCAATGCATCCATAATTTGTAATGCTTGTAAAGATAACATGGATAACTTATTAATTTTATCCATGACTAAAATTATTTATTTTATATCTTCTAAAATGGGTTGTTGATTTTAAAAGATCTAGAAGTTGAGATGTCAACTTCAAATGTTATATACACAGCTAATGTAAGAGAATAAATTATGTTTTGAGAGTGACAACAAAGTAGAAGATGATAATCGTACATGCGACAAACTATTAATATCAATGATAAATATTGTGATCAAATATATCATGCAGCAACGATGGTGTCATAAATTTGAAAACCAACATATTTTGCGCAAATTTATAATATCCAATGTAGTTCCTACTTGTTTTCAACATTTTATTTACTTTGTAATAATTACAAATTAATAATATCGTTCCAGGACCAACAATAAGTCAATAAGCATAAAAATAAGAGTTCTGCAACAACAACAAAAATGGTTTCTAAAGTAGCATTGCGTACATGGCAAGGCTTATTATTGAAAAAGCTCACTCCCAAGAGTCACGGCACCAATCTCATCGTTGAATTGAGAATACATGGGAGCAATTTCTCTTTGAATTTGCTCCAACTGTAGCACAATTTGCGCCATTGATGGTCTTCTAGAAGTAGCATCCACACACTGCAATGCCAACATCAAAATTCGTCTGGCACCATGCTTTTCTCTGTATCCCAAGGTCATGTCAACAAATTTGTCCAAGTCAACACGATTTTTTGCCTTCAAATTAGTTAAAGTTGGGATTAGCAAGCTTAAGTTGGAAAATCCACCAAGTTTGGAAGCATTAAGAATGTATAGATATACCTGAAATGCTATATTTTCATCTGGGTGTAACATGTTTTTGTTACGTGCTTCACAGCCACAAATCAACTCTAGTAAGAACACCCCGAAACTGTATACATCACTCTTCTCTGAGTAGTTTTGTGGAAAGCTCAACCTTTGTTCATGGGAAATTAAAATCTCATTTAGTTTTAATCAACAGGGAAAGTTAAAATTGTTTAGATTCTACATTTGAAGTTGTAGCGTACTCTGGGTCAAGAAAACAATCTACATTTGAAGACGAGCCTGCATGATCAACTTGTGTTTGCAGTTTGCAGAATCCATAATCAGAAACCTTGGCAGTGTAAGTTTCATCTAACAGAACATTGCTAGTTCTAAAGTTTGTGTGAACCAAAGGAGGAACCAAACTATGAAGATGTTCCATTCCTGATAAAAATTAAGATTGAACTGTGTGTGTTGTGAATTCCAAAAGAAAAAAGGATAATAAAAACTATAGCCGAAATTGGTTTACCTTTGGATGCGCCTAAAGCAATAGATAACCTTCGCCACAAGTTTAACCTTCCAACAGGTAAACCTTCACTATCTGCATATTGCATAAACACATGCATGAAGCATAAAATACACAATTCAAGGTGCAACAAATCTCATGTAAACATGGAGGAGGGGAAGATTATTACCATATAGGTGACTCCCTACATTGCCGTTAGGGAGATATTCATATACAAGTAATTGTTGATGGCTATCTTCATAATAGCCTATGAGTTTCACAAGATGAATGTGGTGAACATGAGCAATCTGTTTCACCTGCTATCCATTGAAAGAAATCAAATACTTGATAAAGGCCTTCTAAAACTTCATATGTGGCAGTATTGGAGCCAAGAGTGCTAATTTCATACATATATCAGAACAAAAAAGGAGACATCTAATTACATTTAGGACGAAATCTTTTGTCAGAGCAAATAGACACCTTTTTATAGCCACAATAGAACCATCTTGAAGCAAGCCCTTGTATACAACACCAAATCCACCTTCACCAATGATATTATTATGACTGAAATTTTGTGTAGCTTGTTCCAGTTCCAAAAGTGTTAACTCCCTTGTGTTTTGTGGAGAGAAAGCAATGACATGCTGTGTGTTGACTCTTCCCATCTCAACTGTTGAAAATAATGTCATATAATTTTAACAGAATGAAACAGAACATTGATTAGTTAATCGTATCAATTCGTTGAAGAGATGAAATGAACTAACCAGTGGGAGATGGCATAGAAGAAGCAGCCTCAGATGTTTGCCTCAGAGATTTTTTAACACGCATCAAGCAGATATAGACAGTCACCAGAACTACAACGACAACAATGGCAGCAATAACGCCACCAATTATGACAGAACTCCTTCTTCCACCTGGTTTTCTATCTTGAGTTTCTGGAAGAGGTGTAAGTGTTGGAATGTCATTATTCCCATCTATCTTTGTTGTTACTCCACCTGTTTCTCAAGTGGAGAGTTTTTCTTACAACTCTTATGATTGATTGAACTGAATTTTTCAAGGAAAACATTTGAAGTGAAAAGTGAAATTTTTTACATGTAGAGGTTTAATATCGATCCCAAAACCTTATGTTACCAAAATTGAAAAAAAGTATGCTGACTTATCAATTAAATTTTTTGGTGTGAATCTATTTGACTCAGTTTTACCAATCAATCCTTACTAAACAAAATTCAGATAGACAAAGAGGAGGAGCTTACAGAGAATTTGAGAAAAAAAGCACCTGAATCTTTTAGTTTATAGCAGTGAAGACAAGGCCATTGCTTTTGACATGCATATTTCACAATGCTGCATCTTAATTGTGGTGGACCTCCAACCAAACCCTCCTTGAAAGTGATCAAAGCCTCAGCTGCAATCATCAAGTATATAATTCAGTAACTGCATCAAGTTAAATCATTGCTTCCCCCACATTCTATATATGGTCATGATGGCCAATGTGTACTTCCATGTAAAAAAGCAGGTACATTCATAACGTGCAAATAGAAATACCAAGCCAGCAACACTAGGAATTCAACATTCATGGAAAATTTACTCTTTTTTCATTCTGAAGTCCCCTGAAACTTTTTGATACAGAAAACTTTTTCAAGAATGTTATATAAAAACAAGAAACAAGAAAACCATACCGTAGAATTTGTAGGTTGCTCTGTTGGGAAATAAAAGATGAATCAGTATCATTAGCAGAGGCAGCCTTAGCCCCCATAACAATCGCATTGTAAACATGCATCACCCAAGGAACTCCTTATGAATTCTCAGTTTGTGCATCACCCCTATACAGTTTCAAAATATGGTCATTAAATATTAAGAAGAAAACCTCACCCCATAATGGATCTACCACAATGTAAACAAAGATCCAAAGTGACAAAGGAAGTGGATTTGTTAACCAGAAATAGCACACGAGGGACAAAGTTCACGAGTGAAAAGGGAACATACCAAGGAGTGTAATGAACTGTCATAATGGGAATGGATTATAGATACAGCAAACTGATTTATATAGCTGTCAAAATTGAGGGAAGAAAAATGAATTCACAATGCTTCTAGAGAAAGTTACATATTTACCAAGGAGATTTGGAAGTAGTAGAAATAATTGTAAAAGAGATAGAAAAGGGAAGGTGAGTGTAAGACTCTAGTCTATAACATTAGCTTCCCAAAAATCCAAGCAGTGGTCTTGGTTGACTATAACTATACAGCTAAGAAAAGCTGGAAAACTCCTTAAACAGGTTGTCTTCATTCAAATGGACAGGTGGAATTGCTGCTTTCTATTGAACATTGTTACGACCATAAATTTCCAAAGCAGGGAAATGGAGTTTCAAATCCCAAAATATTCCCAAGGAATCTCAAAACCTGGACTAAGAGCCAAGAGCTTTTCAAGAGCTGGTGAAACAAGAAAGTATCAGCTATCTCTATACCAAACTGGTTTCCAGAATTATTTTCCAGGCCATCCTCAATTACCTGCACGGAATTGAAATTATATGCACTGATTCAGCAAATTGTAAACAGTTTTACAAAAGCAAAATCAGGGTCTTACTTTGTTTTTTAACAGCAGAAGGACATTGTTCATACTGCAAAGTGCAATGAGAGGAGAACAATGCGGTGAGTGTGGACCGTGGTAAAAAGTATAAAGTGGTGATTCTGAGGAAGGTAAACTCCAAAAGCCAAAAACATGATCTTTGTCAGGAAAAGCTCGTGGAATTTTAGATCTCTTGAAAGAGTTGAGGCTAAAGCAAGTACAGTACAACTAGAAAGTGTCAAATTGTGATGACAATTCAGGTTGGGTCTAGAACTGATTTGAGAGATATAATCCCAAGACAAAGAAAGGGTCACCATTTACAGGACTCATTGCATAACAGAAACAGTAAGAGGAGACAAACAAACAGGGAGAGAATCTGTTCATCAATGCAGTACAGGCTCTTCTAGTGTTGCAGAAGGCCTAATCCTGATAGCTTTTTTCTGTTTTTCTTTTAATTTTGTCCATACCCTTTTCTTTATTTTTTGTCACAAAGCAAAAATGCTTATTCCTAATATTCCTAATATCTATAGATCCCACAAAATATCACATTGAATGCTTTGCTTAGGCATCATCATTGAAGAAAATTAGGAAAAGAATTCCCACTTCCCAGATAGCAGCCACTACAAATGGTGCAGACAATCTTATTCATATTTGGTTCTTTCTCACAACTCATTATATCCATCCTGAATCATGACCAGTTCAGAATAAGAACTTTGAATTTCTACCTTGTTTCACGTGCCCTTGGGAAGTGCCCTCAAGCTACTAAACCTTAGGTTGTAGCTTAACCAGTTAAGAAAAAAAAAATACAAAATTTCACTGTATAAGAAGTTCAAGGTAAAGTTTTTTTTTTTAAGATTGAGTTGAACTTAAATTTTATTTCTTAATACATTTTGATTAATCTTGTTTTGGTGTGAGTGTTGTTTATGAAGGTGAGAATGAAGGTGTGGTGTGGTGTGTCCAATAAGATGGGAATAGGTGTGCATGGTGGTGTTGTATTAAAATGATGGGGACAGAAGAGGGAAAGGAACATCCTTGATCCTAAAACGAAAGGACCATGGGACTTTTGAATTGAAGGGAGTGGTCTGTTGCATGATGGTGACGGAAGGTGTTGTTTGTGGGGACCGTGAGTGAAAATGTTGAGATGCAGAATAGAAAGATCACATGAGAAGAAGGGTCTTTAATGGTAGATTGGCCATTAGCAGGGAAGTCACATGCTCGAAAATGCTTTTGCCTTTAATGGTCAAAAACATTATTTTATTCTCTTTTCTAAATTTATGACTTTTACCAACTTACATCCAATATCCCTTCATCTTACAATAAATTTATTTCACTGGTATTTTATACACCAAAATAATTTAATTTAATTACTGTTTTACGCAAATCACAAGGAACTAAAACTGATATGCACCTGTCATTGAATGACAGAATTGTACTATATTTTTAGTCTGATGAATAAATCGGTTAAATAACCGATTTAAAGAAATCATAAAATCCGCACGAAGAAGAATTCGTTAAAATACTAAAAAAATGGTAAATCAGATAATCCATTTAATTAAAAACATTTATATTGTGATTGGACGAAACATTTAAAAATGATGATGAGAAATTAAAATATGTATTTGGATTGTTTGTAATTAAATTTCTTTCATTTTTAAATAATCTGTTTAGGTAAAGAAATTAAAATATCTTACATTTCAATTTTTTGTTTGGAGGAAACAATTGAATTTCTTGTGAGGTAAAATTTCATTTTAACAAGATTTATTATAGGCTTAATTATGTTTTGAGTTTATGATAAATTTGAAAACTTTCGATTAAGTATCTAATAAATTTTTGTGTTCTATTAAGTCCTTAAAACTAGAAAGGTTTGACGACCCACTAGGTCGTTGGACCTATTTCTGTCATCGAGCCTGCCCGACCAATCTATCACGTCAGGTCAGTCCAACCCAACTAGCTCGTCAGGCCGGTTGGGCATGTCTAGGTTGTCAGGCCGGTCGGATCCGTACATGTAGTTGGACATGCTCTGTTCATGTGGTTTGTCGGGCCCACCCGACTTGTTTGGGTCATCAGGCCCGCCTAGCTCGTCTTAGTTGTCGGGCCTGTCTGACCTGTCTTAGCCTTCGAGCATGTTCGACCTGTTTGGGTCGTTAGACCCATTTAGGACGCAGGCCTGTTTAGGACGTCAGGTCCGCTCAGCACATTTGGGCTTTCGAGCCCCGCTCGCCCGACTAGTCTTGGTCGTTGGGTCAATCCAGCATGTCTGGGTCGTTGAACCTACCTGATCCATATGGGTCGTCGGGCCCGTCCGAACCTTTTGTGCCATCGGGTCGGCTTGATTCGTCTATATCGTTTGGCTAGCCCAACCCGTTAGGGTTGTCAGGCTTGTGGAGTCCGTTTGGGTCGTCTGCCCGGGTTGGCCCGTCTGGATCATCGCACCAGTCGGGCCCATCTCAATCATTAGCTTGTCCCACTCCGACTATCTAAGCAGATTGGTTCGAAGACCTAATTCCAGATCCGTAGTCAAGACGACCCGACCCTAGATGATGGTCGAGTGAGGTCAGGCCCACGACCGAAACAACCTAGATCGTCATTGAAATGTTTAATAATATATTTTAATTGTTCAGAAATTAAGTGAGAATTTGTTAGAGAACTTAAGGAGAATAAATTATTTTTTTCTTAAAAAATGATACATCTTAATTTTTTATTTTTTTTCTTAACTCATTAATTAAATATAAATACAATATCTCCCAACTAAATCTTTTACATGTGAAACATTGGTACCAGTCAAAATTTTCGGATCATTCTTATTTTGTGAAACATAAAGATATTGAATGTAATGTACCTTTAGAAAATTATATTTATTACTTTAATTATAAAAGCTTCCTGTGGTCCATTTTAAGTGTTATTGAAGTGCAATACACAAGATTAAGAAACACATTACTAAAATTCAATTATATGTTTTTGATGAAATAATCGCCTGATTCTTTTTCTAACGATTAATCATCTTAATTTATCATGTCAAGGTGATTTATTAGAGTATAATTAGTATTTTATTACTCTGTGAGAGACTCTTCCACCTAAATGAAGTTTAAAGATACATAGAAGGGAGTGATAAAAGAAATGCACTAAAATACCATTATATAGATTTTTCTTTTAACCCAATCTCAAGTACACTCAAAACAATATGAAATCTCCACATGAAATTAATTTACTTGTTTAAATTATACTTGAAAAAGATCGTATTGACAAGGTGGTACTATTTAAAAAAAAAAATGGTGTGAAATTTTGTATAACATGTTATTGGGCTTAACCCCGGATAGTAGATCTATTAACTTGTAGTCTACTATTTGCACCACCTTCATTGCTATTAAGATGTTCTGACAGACATTGAAGGTCTAAGAAAAAACATTTTGAGTTCATAACCTAAGGAGCTTGTTTGTAAAAACACTGAAACATTCGACCTTGATTGTTCGACAAGATCCAAATTAGAAACAGATCACTATATCACAATCCACAACAGTAGATACACTGGTTAACCAAAAACAAATGGAAGAAGATAAAAGCAAATAAGTAATGGTGTAGAAGTAAGATATTAAGGGCATTACATTACATTACATGCCCTGCTCTACATCTAGGGTGAGATTTGGAAGTGATTATGACAGAGACAAAGCATATCAAACATGTGTTTGAACAGCACCATTGTGGTTGGCTCTACTCATGTTGGTTCGGCGAGTAACCCTGACATGGTAGACCCCCATAGCCAAAACCACGACAAAAGCAACACCGAAGACAATGCCAGCTAGGCCACCAGCTCCTAATTTTCTGCTACCTCTTTCTAGTGTTTTCGCTCTGCTTTCATGAATTTCAGTGGCTTCCACCTGTGCCGCTAAAGGCATTGGTGAACATTTTGATGCTGCACAAGGGTTTTTGGTCTCGGGCTTCTTTTCATTGGGATGAAAGAAGTTATATGCAGATGGTGAAAAGGCTTCGGGATTCTCGTAGACAAGCCCATGAGGGGCTCTTTCTTGGGCTATGACAATGGAGACAAGGGTTAGAGAAACGAGGGAGAGGAGACACAAACCAATGGGACTCATGTTTTTGTTCTGTCTCCTTCACTTTCTGCAAAACACTTGGAAAGAATGAAAATTTCTGGGTGGGTTTTATAATGCTATGGTTCTGACACCAAAAGGTTGTTCCTTGGACCTGAATTTTTGTGTTGGGAAAAGGAGGCTAATGAATGGGAAACATAATTATGACCTTCGACTCTCTTCAATTCCCAAACTGCCCCCATTATGATTTAATTATTCTAATTTCATGCATAAACCCTCCCAAGTATTGATCAGTTTTGACACTTGAAAGATTGTGAAGTGTTTGATTCTTTGGTGCTATATAGTAACTGGTTTTTAAAGGGTACATTCCGGTTCAAAACAGTGTTACAGATGCAACAACTCTAACTACTCTTAGATTCCAATTAACAACTAGTCTTCACATCTCTGTTATTTCTGCTGCCACTCAACACAATAGCATTTCTTTAATTCATTGAGTTGATAATTCTTTATACATGTCTTAATGGCATAGTGGTTGTAAATGTATTAACTGAAACAGCTTGTGCATAAATATGGCTTCTTCTGATGACCCTGCATTTGATTATTGTGCCATTTGGAGTGTATTGACGTGGCTCCAAGAAAGATGGTTATACATGTACAACTTGAGTACCTTGATCAAGTGCATTACAGTGTGAGTAATTAGTTACCAGAGAACAAATGATACAACAATTAATTAACCATCCTTTTGTAGTTAAAACAGTAATCATTTGCTGCACATATAATGTATGGAACATGGTTTTATGTGCAGATATAATACATGCAATGTATTGAAATTTAGTTGTGATTTTGGATCTCCAACACCAATGTTGTAACTTAATTCTTCAAAATGGTAAGAGTAGTATATTAAGGGATGAAGGGTTTAAGATTTATGCTACGTGGAAAGGGGAGTAGTAATTGAAGCATGGGGTTGGCTTAGCTTAGAGGTGCAGCAAAGGCCCTTTGGCACATTATTGCGAAGGCACAACTCAAAAGCGCATGCAAGACCTCAATGTTTTATTAAATGATATGAGTTTCATTTTTTTCTCCTCTCATCTTTTATTTCTTGATGTGGTTTACTATAGATTATCGATTAATATGTCACTATTTTTCTTTGAAAGAATTAATAACTCATACTAAACCACATAAAAAAAATAAAATATGTGAATCAAAAGATGGAAGTTATACCATAAATTTCCTTATCAAATAATTCAATAAAAAGAGTCTTCTGTTTCCCAAAACTAAACTCACTTCCTCGTTCTTTGTTTTTCCGTTATATAAATATTAAATTTACTTTTCTTTTAGGGGTTTTTCTTTTCTTTACGTATTCTTATTATTCAGCTGGGTTCCTATGAGTTTGTTATGACCATAATTTTTATACACGATTTTCTTATATGAAACCTTTACCTGCTTAAAATATTTGTATTTTTATCAGTTTATATAATTTTCCTGATTTAAAATGATCACGTATAATTTCTTTTACGCTTTATTCAAATCATCACAGAGAAACCGAGCCGTGATTCGTCTTGTGTATTTAAAGACTAAGGCCCATTGGAATGAACAAGGGCTTTAAGATATGCGAACAAAAAACGAACTAAATTGTAATGGGCCTAAAGTTGATGAACTCTGAGCCCATTTTCTAAGTTGTTTCAGTAGACCTTTTACCTGAAAAAAAAAAAACGTTAGGGTTATCTTTATTAGGTTGTATGAAATTAAATTAATGTGATTACGACCGAATTGGATCATCAAATTTATTATTAATATAAAATTATATAAAAAATTGATGATGAAGTATAGATTGAGTGCATGACTGTGAGTAATTAAAAAATCTTAATTATTCCAGAAAGTCTTAAACACAGAAAGTCTAAAAAATAATCTGAAGACATGGAGGTTAGTCTTAAAATAAATTGAAGAAAACAAGGAAAATTAATTATTCCACAAAGTCTTAAGAATTAATTGGATAAAATTTAATTAATTTATTAACAAGGGAATTAAACACACAGAAATTGAAACATTTTATCCATACACAAGATTTTAAATTCAGACAACTTCGTAAACATTATCTAAGTCCTTTTATCTAAAACCTATCTTAGTGTTTATTTTGTTTACTGGGTCTTTTATTAAATCAGAAAATTTATTTCAAAAATATTAAAATTCACTAAATTGATGTACAATTTGAATGTGAAATGGTATGCCAGCAGTGATAACAAATAGTCACTTTAAAAGCAAGTTATTAGCGACAATAAGGACTTATTACTTTAAATGCAAATTAAATTGGACACGACAACAAATGATTAAATAAATAAAATACTTGATTTGGTTAATGACTTTATATTTTGCATTTTAGTTTTAAATAATAAAATTGAAAAAATTATAATTGACATCCGTTACTTTAAATATCATTAAAAAAAATGTATTCCAAGTCTTATTATATTTGTGACTTATAATATATATTTGTATTGATGTGATAAAAGAAAAAGTCATCACTTTGGTATATGACTGTACTGTTTAATCCCAAAGTTGATGGTTTGAAGTTAGCTATTATTTTGTATATAAAACGAATGTGACATGAAGACGAACCATAAAATAAATATAAAAATAAATATAGTCGTTGATAAGACTAACGATGACTTTCTTTTAATATTTTGTTTTTCAATAAGAAAATACAAAAAATGTAATAGAAATTTATAACTCTGAATTTTTATTTCGAAAACGTTTTATACAAGTTATAATTATCGTTTTTTTACTTATAATATACATTTAAATTAATATAATAATAAAAAGTCATCGCTTAGCTATAGTTTATGTGACTTTACATTTCAATATATATAAGTTGATATAATTGAAGTTAAACCTAAATTAAGCAGATTAATGAGTGAATAGAAGGGATAGAATTATAAGGATTTGAGATCCATGATATAATACACGATTATGAAGTTCATAAGAGTGTGGAGTGATACGTTCGAATATTATGTAAACTCGTGTAAGTTATTGGCCATGAAATATTGTATTTTGTTCAAGAAGTTGACGCTATAATATTTTAAAATCAATAAAACTATTGTTTCTTACGATATACGTAAAAATAATAATTAGAGGAGTAAAATTTTATTTTATAGTAGTTTTATAGAAAAAATAATAATAAACTGAAAGGATAAACACATTTCAAATATATATATATATATATATATATATATATATATATATATATATATATTTTTTTTTTTATTTATATATACACATATTATATATATATATATATATATATATATATATATATATATATATATATATAATTTGTTAAGTTCGTAAACTTACACCACTTAATATTTTCATAACATTAAAAATGAATTAATTGAATTGTCATTTAATAGGTAACACAGTAAAAAAATCATTACAAAAAAATTAATATTTATATCGACTAAGTTACACATTATTTTTTGGATTAAAATTATAACTAAAATAATTTATATTATTCATAAAACATTATAATTAATTTATAAATTTAAGTTTAAATTAATTTCTAAGATTTTAATTACTTATTATTATTGATTTTAAATTAGATTATATTAGAATACAAATTAAAGTTATTTTTTCAGCACCATATTGACAAAAGTTGATGTTAACATTAGTTCGACTATTTGTCTTGTACGATATTTATTTTTATTTTGTTTTGAACAAAGAGTTATTTGACATAACTAAATAGATATTATTAGTTATTAGAATCTTGCTTAAAGAGAGATAATAATTAACATTACATAAAACAGATTTAACACTTATTCTTTAATTTATATTAGAAAAAGGAAATTTTTAAATATGTGTAACAAATGGAATTAAATCGTCACAACACATTATAATATAGTAAAAAATCATTCCCAACAATTTAGACTACTAGACTAATCAGAAAAATTAATAATTTGTGGAAGTGTACGTGGATTGATATAGTTTGGGTAATATGGACATATAGAAATAATATCACATTTTTAGATCTTTTGTATAGGATATAGAGGATGTATTTAACTTAGCTTAAGTAAAAATTTGGATTTGGATTACACATAAAGTTTCAAAAGTCATGTTTTCATATTTTGATCGATGTTTATGTCTAACTTTATGCATAAAATTATTAGATTGTTTTTTCTTGAAAATAGATATATCAGTTATCTGAATCTAATCAAGTTCTACGTATTAGTCTAATCATTTTTTGGTTGAAAAATCAAGAACTATAATATTGCAAGTTGGAGTGTTGATCCTACGCATAATTTTTTTCTCATTATGCATATTGTGAAGAGAGTTTTGGACCATTTTATTTGCATTAATATGATTGGCAACAACAACATATAATGCAAGGTCATTATATTGTTTTATTTTGAACTTATAATTGTATTGAAAAATCTTAGAAATTAGAAGAGTAGAAGTTATATTATTATGTTTTTTATTTCTGTTTTCTCGTGTGTGTATATAAATCTTTCGAGTGAAACATTTTATTTGTTCCATTAATATATTCTTTATTGCTGGTAAAAAAAAAAAACTCAACATATAAAAAAAGACAAAACTATTTGAGTTCAAGAGTTCTCAACGATCATAAAGAGACTTGTTTTATGTAAAGATATCATTTGAAAAAGAAGTTACAAAAGTGATTAATTGCTAAGTGCCAAAACATTGTTAAAATCCTTAATACCTTAAAAGATTTGAAGAGGAACATTGTCAAAATAATTTGTTTATATATAAATAAATTATTTTTTCTGATTAAATAAAAAAATTATCTTAAAACATTTTCAAACAAACATATACACTTTTCTATTTTAATCTTTATAATTCATTTAATTCACGCAAGAGAAGTATTTTAATTTTTATCCCAATTCAAGATTATTCAACTAATTTTTGATGTACAGTGAAATTTGTAATACAGTCCAATATACATCCATAAAATTTTACAAATTTTACTATATGCAACGAAAAACACAAAATTCCTACATTTCATAGTTTAATTTCATAATATAGGATTATACTAATTTGGGAACAAAAAAATTATTAGGGTTCATATCAATTTCATGAAAGAATCTATAAAATGATACTTAGGGTTCATATTAATTTGAAAAAAAACTTAATTTGGAATAAATATTATAATAGAAGAATCATAAATATAAGATACATAAATTATAATAGAATACTAATATTGATTCATAAGAAATATTGTGAATAATGCGTTATCCAATCTTTATTTTTTACTTTTTTTTTCTTTCTTTGAATAATTTTATAGCCAGATGAAAATTCTATTATTTTTATTAATTAACACGTTCATCAAATTATTATTTTTATTTTATTTTTTAATATATATATATATATATATATAATATGACGAAGAAAATCCTAATCACAAAATAGTTAACTATGAATTTGAAAATCGATCGCTGAACGGTCACCAAAATTAAATTCAGATCATGATCCACACTCAAGGATCGTGAACTTACACAGTGATATGAAACGTTCGTTTCTACAAGTGACACGAGACTAACTGAAACACAAAATAACTAAATGGTTATCCCAAATCTTTATTTACTTATTAAAATCATTGAAAAATGTAAAAGAGCTCTGCATGAATATTAGTCAAAATAGTTAACTCTGAACAATTCAATAGAATATCAATAAATAATAAAACATTATTAAGTAAGCATCACAGTTACTTGTGAATTATAGAAAAACATAGTTAATAAGTAAAAAACTCATCTTTATTATAAGTGCACAACTCTTATAAATAAGTTGATCTTATAACTTTGTCTGTCAATCTAATTTCAATCCTACACCATAGGTTTAGTTACACATCTTCAAAAACTAACAAAGATAACAAAACTAAGTAGAGTGAGATCCAAAATATGAAAGGAAGAAATCCAAAAAGAAACAATATAATATAAAAAATATGATAAAATTTTGAAAATAAAAATTAAAAAAATATATATAACTAAAGCCCATTGTCTTACATAAGTAACATGTTATTTTGAACATAAATAAATATCATTACTAGACTATATACCCAGAAATTTAGCATACACCATCAAAATGATAATATTAAAGAATTTAATGATTGAAAATAAAAAATGTATATCATAGGTAAAATAATTTAAATAATAGTATAACAATTTAATACCCACTGTAACACATAAATTCAGCTGTCCCTTTTATTTAAAGAAGAGACAGGGAGACAGTATCCTATACAAACTCTATCCATTACCATCGAAAGAGGAGAGAATAACAAAAGAGAGTTGAAAACGTGAGATTCACGAATAAAACCAACCATGGGATGAGGACAAATTTCATAAATACTAAAATCACAACAAATTAATTACAGCTAATATTATTGTCACAATCACTTCTTCTTTCCTATCTCTGTCTCTTCTCTGTACCATACCAATCACTGCACCTTCACTATTCAATTATCCATATTCATTACACAAAATCAAATATTTTAAATTATCTTTAATCCAAAAGTCATAATTAATATTAATTTATTATTTCTCTCGTGTAAATATATTTATGCGTAGTCATATACTATACATATAAGTTAGGCACAAAGTACCACAAAAATAAAATATGGCAAAAGATAAGTACCTTACCTCATCAATTTATTATTTTACGAACACAAAACACAAAACAAAGGAATCCCAATGATCAACCTAACGTGTTTATTACTTATTATTTCTTTCTTTTTTATAAATTTTCTTTCAACCTACCACTGTATTATTGTGTACATAATAACAACTAAGAAGAAAATGTTTCACACAAAATAAATTAATTAACCGCTTCATATCGTGTGCGATACTGCAATTATAATTTAATTATGATGCTAAGTTCTAGTACTAAAGTAGGGATGGCAACGGGGCGGGGCGGGGCGGGGACGGGTTTCGCTATCCCATACCCATTTCCGCATAAAAAACTCATCCCCATCCTCATACTCAAACCCAACGGGTATCAAACTTTTTTCTCATCCCCATCCCCACCGGGTAACGAGTATAATCTCGTACCCATATTCGTACCCGCGTTCTAACTACTTCAATATTAATTTTTATAAAAGAAAAAAAATTACGGTAAAGAAAACATAATATTATGAAATATTCAATATTAGGAGGATTTTCTTCGATGTCAAATACCTTAAAAT